>Ga0257121_1000357_pt1 | contig 38891 bp, 40 predicted proteins | sample SI106_100metaG_FD_190180 | JGI IMG/M metagenome (GOLD analysis project Ga0257121, IMG submission 190180) | Marine microbial communities from Saanich Inlet, British Columbia, Canada - SI106_100 | ecosystem: Environmental > Aquatic > Marine > Inlet | place: Canada: British Columbia | collected...
TTTCATAGAGGCAAGAAGAATCACTCTAAAGCAAAATATTTTGGGCCTTATCCAAACGTTAATGCAGTTAGAAGTACAATAAGTCAATTACAAAAAATATTTCAACTTCGTAATTGCGATCAATCCTTTTTTAAAAATCGTTCTAGACCCTGTTTACAACATCAGATTAAAAGATGTTCAGCTCCTTGTGTGGGTTTAATCAATGAAGAAGATTACTCGTTTAGTGTTTTTCAGGCTATGGAATACCTCAAAGGCAATAATCAAAATATCATCAATCAATTGATTGAGAAAATGGATCAGGCTTCATCCCTTCAGAATTATGAAAAAGCACTTATATTTAGAAATCAAATAAGTTCTTTGAAAGCAATACAAGCCCATCAATATGCCGATGGCGGCAAGCCTATAAATCTAGATGCAATTGCTTTAACTAGAAAGTCCGATATTTTCTGTATAGCCGTCTTATTCGTTCGAGCAGGAAGAATATTGGGAAGTCGGACATTTTTCCCAGTTAAAACAGAATTTGCCGATGAATCTGAAGTATTGGAATCTTTTTTAACTCAATATTATTTAATGCATGAACCACCTAAAGAGATATTGATTGATAAGAAGCTGATAAATATAAAAGTAATTCAAGAAACATTTTCCTCTGTAAAAGGAATTAAAATAGCTATAAAAAATAATTACAGAGCACAAAGAAGAAAATGGATGGATATGGCTAAGATTAATTCTAAGGAATCTTTGTCAATGAAGTTGCTCTCCACAGTCAACAATCAAACTCAGTTGATAAAGTTAGCTCAAGTTCTTAGCATGGATGATCCCTTAACCAATATTGAATGTTTTGATGTAAGTCATACCATGGGTGAGAAATGCATGGCTTCATGTGTATCTTTTAATGTTGAAGGCCTTAATAAAAAAAACTACCGTCGATTTAATATCACAGGCATAAAACCAGGAGATGATTATGCTGCAATTTATCAGGCTGTAACCAGGCATTATTCAAGAGTAATAAAAGAAAACAAAACACTTCCCGATCTCATTGTCATTGATGGTGGCAAGGGTCAACTTAGCAGTGCCTCAAATGCCCTTAAAGAGCTTGGAATTGGACACATAAAGCGATTAGGTATTGCCAAGGGTGAAACCAGAAAGAATGGCAATGAGAAGATATTTTATAACAATAATAAAACTCCCTTATCGATTGAAAATAATTCATCTGCAATGTTTTTGTTGCAGATCATTAGAGATGAAGCTCATCGATTTGCAATCACTGGGCATCGGTCCAAAAAAAGAAAAACGTTATTAAAATCAGACTTAGAGACTATAGAAGGTATTGGGCCATTAAAGAAAAAAAACTTGATGCAACAGTTTGGCGGACTCCAAGAAATTAAAAGAGCATCGGTTGAAGATTTGATGACTGTAAATGGAATCAATAAAGAGTTAGCATTAAGAGTCTATAAATCACTGAGCACCTAGAAGAATATATAAAGCTATGTCTAAGAAAATTACTTTCGCTAATTTACTTACCTTAATCAGAATTGCTTGCATTCCATTAATTGTTGTAATTTTCTTTTCATCGTTAGAATACTCAAGACCTCTAGCGTCGTTTATATTTATTCTAGCTGCAATTACCGATTGGTTGGATGGTTGGGTGGCAAGAGAATACAATCAAATTTCTAAATTAGGAACCTTTCTCGATCCAGTTGCCGATAAGCTCATTGTTTGTGTGTCGCTTGTACTGATTGTACAGAATGATCCCACCATCATTAATACAGTCACTGCTATGATTATTATTGGTCGAGAGATTACTGTCTCAGCGCTACGAGAATGGATGGCTGAAATTGGTGAACGCAACCAATTATCGGTTATTGGCTACGCAAAACTCAAAACTGGATTGCAAATGTTTGGTTTGGCTTTTATGTTGTATAAAGAATCAGTTGTAGGTTTACCAATATACGTTTTGGGTCAAATATTTTTAATCTCAGCTGCAGTTCTAACACTCTGGACTATGATTATTTATATGGTTAAGGCCTGGCCATCAATACAAGAGAACTAAGCATGATTAAACACTTTTTAATAATATTTGTAATGTTTTTTACAATAGGTAGTGCCAATTACAATCAAGAAGAAAGCTTCAATCAGATTGTCAATGATGAATGGCAAAGATGGGTCAATGAAGATCCTTTATTTGCTTCTTATTTAGGCGATAAGTCAGCCAATCAAGATTGGCCTGATATCACTGAGAAAGCATTGAGGCAAAATCAGAAAATAGAGAGAGAAGTTCTTCAGAAACTCAAAAATATTGATCCAATGGTATTGTCTGAAACTGCCCAGCTCAATTATCGACTGTTCTTATACAACTATAAAAAGTATGTGAAGTCTCATCAATTTGATTCCCATTTACTCACCTTTGGTCAGCGAGGAGGAATTCAATTGGAGCATGAAACTGCAGAAAGTCTAGATTTTTCTTCGGCGCAAGATTACGAGGATTGGTTGATACGTTTAACAAAGCTTCCTGCTTTGATCAATGACCATATTGACTTAGCACAATTAGGAATTGAACGAGGTGTGACTGCACCTAAGATTCTTATGAAAAGAGTTTCTAGACAAATTAAATTACAAATACAACAAGATCCAAAGGACAGTCCTTTCTATAATATTTTCTCAGTAATGCCTGATGCAATTGAAAATAAAAAAGAGATACAAATTAAAGCTGAGAATATCATTCAAAATGAGGTGATGCCTGCTTATGTAGAATTGGATCAATTTTTTACGGAAACTTATCTGCCAGCTGCCAGAGAAACTTTTGGTATTTATAATCTTCCAAATGGGTATGAATGGTATGAAAATTTAGCCAACAATCATACAACCACTGAATTAACTCCTGATGAGATACATCAAATTGGCTTGGGTGAGGTGGCAAGAATCAAAGATGAAATGAAAAAAATCATCGAATCTCTTAATTGGGAAGGAAGTTTTGATGACTTTCTTAATTTTTTAAGAAGCGATCCACAGTTTTACTATGAAACTGAAGAGGAATTATTTCAAGCATATCTTGCTACCACAAAAAGAATTGACCCACATACCTTAAAACTTTTTAAAACTTTACCAAGAACACCTTATGGCATTAAAGCCATACCCAAAGAGTCAGCGCCTGACACAACTACAGCCTATTACATGAGACCTTCACCGGATGGGACTCGAGCCGGTTATTTTTATGTTAATTTGTATCGACCTGAAGTCAGACCAAAGTATGAAATTGAAGTACTCTCAGTGCATGAAGCCGTCCCTGGACATCATTTGCAAATTGCATTAGCCATGGAATTAGAGAATATTCCTAACTTTAGAAAGTATTCTGGCTATACAGCTTTCATTGAAGGCTGGGGTCTTTACAGTGAGAGTTTAGGTGAAGAGATGGGCCTTTATCAGGACCCTTACTCAAAGTTTGGAGCTCTAACCTATGATATGTGGAGAGCAGTGAGGTTGGTTGTGGATACAGGAATGCATTATAAGGGTTGGAGTAGGCAAAAAGCCATTGATTATTTTAAAGACAATGCAGCTAAAACTGAACAAGATATTATTAATGAAATAGATCGTTATTTGATAATGCCTGGCCAAGCATTGGCTTATAAAATAGGCCAACTGAAAATCTTAGAATTAAAAGAGAAAGCCAAAAAAGAACTAGGAGAGTCTTTCAGTATCAAAGATTTTCATAGTGTAATTCTAGAGCAGGGATCTTTGCCTTTAGATATAGTTGAAGAGAGATTCGATGCGTATCTATTGACTGCTAAATAATTGAGAGAAGGGCTTTTTTATTGCATTAATTCTTTGATAGATGATGCAGAGCAAACCCATAACTGTCAGCAATATAATCAATAGTCTTGTCCTTGGGAGTTCCAGCACCGTGGCCTGCTCTTGTTTCTATGCGGATGAGAATTGGATTATTGCATTCTTGGGCTTTTTGAAGCCTTGCTGCAAACTTATAGGAATGTGAAGGCACAACTCGATCGTCTATTTCAGAGGTAGTTATTAGGGTAGGTGGATAACACACATCTTCAGTAATATTATGATAGGGCGAATATTGAATTAAGGTATTAAAATCATCAATATCTTCTGGAGATCCATAGTCACTCTCCCAGGCCCAACCGATGGTGAATTTATTAAATCTAAGCATATCCATTACACCCACAGCAGGCAGAGTTGCACCAAATAAAGTCGGTCTTTGTAAGAATGTTGCACCCACAAGAAGACCACCATTGGAACGGCCACTGATAACAGTTTTTGTTGGTTGGGAGTAATTATTTTTATGAAGATATTCAGCTGCGGCTGCAAAGTCATCAAATACATTTTGCTTATTATCAAGCATGCCTTGTTGATGCCATAGCTCACCATATTCACCACCACCTCTGAGGTTAGGCACTGCAACAACACCACCCATTTTCATCCAGGCAAAATATCGTTCACTAAAGCTAGGCAAGATCGATATATCAAAACCACCATAACCATAGAGTAATAATGGTGTATTACTATTAATTGTCTGATTTTTTTTATGGGAAATAAACATGGGTATTAGCGTCCCATCTTTGCTTGGGTAGAACACTTTTTTACTAAGGTATTGTTCCGACTCAAAACCCGGTACATTTTTTATCCAAATAGCTTTAAGAGTATTAGCCAAAGCATTGTATTGGTAAATTTGATTGGGTGTTACATAGTTGGTGTATGAAAAATAAAAGATATTCGAATCCACTTCAGTTGAAAGGCTAGAAAAGATGCCCTCATCATTAAACTTCATGTACGATTTACTGAGTGTCTTTTTGTCAAAAAGAACAATTTCACTGGATACATTGTTTAGGTACTGACCAATCAGAAAATCTTTAATTTCCCTAACATCAATGAGTGCGTGTTCATTTTCTGGTATTAATTCCAACCAATGTTCTTCATCTGGTTTATTGATATCAATCGCTATAACTCTACCCATAGGAGCATCTAAATCTGTGAAAAACCAAAAGATGGATTTATTATTTCCAATAAAACTAAATTGTGCTTTGAGGTCTGGAATTAACTCAATTATCTTGTTGTTATTGCCTTCTATGGATTGATAGAAGACACGATTTCTCTCATCCGTCCCTTCACTCACATGTAGAATTAGAAATTTTCCATCTTCAGTAATTGTAGTGCCCCATCCCCATTCAGGTTGATCGGTTCTTTGATAGATTAATTCATCTTTTGTTTGTGATTGACCTATTTTATGGAAAAATAATTTCTGATTCGTATTGATGCTTTCAAACTCATCACCTTTCTTTGGCTCATTGTATCCCGAATAAAAAAATCCAGAATTATCTTTTTTCCATTCGGCATTACTGAATTTTGACCAACGTATTAAATCCTTTAATGTCTCACCTGTTTTAATGTTTTTAATTTTCCAAGTTCTCCAATCGGATCCACCATCAGATAGGGAATAGGCAATTAAATTTGCATTCGGACTTACACTCACAGAGCTTATTGCAACAGTTCCATCTTCGGATAAAATATTGGGATCTAGAAGAAGCTTTTCCTCACTCTCATTATTGTTTTTATAAAATAATTTACTTTGTTGCCAATCACCATTATTTAAATAATAGAAATGTTTGGATTTTTTTCGAAATGGAACTGACCTGGTTTCATTTTTATAGGCTTTACTAAGAATTTCTTTAAACAGATTTATCTCCTTAAAGGTGTTTAGATATTTTTCAGTAAATTTATTTTGAGATTGAATCCATTCTGATGTTTCCAAGGAATTAAGATCTTCTAACCAACGGTAAGGATCATCAATAATATTTCCATGATAGTTATCTTGAATATTGGATATTTTTGATGCGGGGTAATTAATTTCATCGGAAAAACCGGTTGATTGAAATAAAATCAACCATGCAATGAAGAATAATGGATAATATCTTGTAGATCTTAGCAGCATAATATTTTTAGTTTTTAATTATTAAGGATAACCGATGGAACATTTGCTTGAAAGCATTGGATTGATTCAAAATGGAACTATACTCCCTGGATTCATTTTTGGTTTTGTTCATGTTGGACTTGTGCTTTTAGGGTTTTACAGTGGTTGGAGCATTAATCGACTGCTAAAGAATGTTACCAAAGGTTATATTGCTGGCATTATTGGAGCTTGTCTTGCACATGTCATAGCCGATCTAGTTGCGTCACTTCTTGATCCCACTATGCGACCCAGGACTTTTGGAATCGTTCTAGGCGGTATAATTCCACTATTACTCATTCCTATCCTTGAAAAGTATGTCACTAAGAGTAAGTCTCATATAATGATCGGTGACCATGAGGACATTGAAAAAGACTTGAAAGATGAACATCACTCTTGAAAAAATCAGTAAATAAAATCACAATGATAGTATGAGAACCACACCTTCATTTTTTAAAAAACTTGCAGTTGTATCTATCACACTAATCTTATCTTCTTGTGGCGGAGGTGGCGGTGGAGGCAGTGCATCCAATCCCTTTTTTCTCACTGCAACTCCCTTATCTTTTTCTGTTAATGAAGATGATTCATATACTGGCAGGGTTGCATTCTCAACCAATGGAACCGGTTCGATTACTATACAATTGGGAGAGTACACAACCAATGGAACATTAACCTTAACTGGTTCAGGTGATTTCAGTTACAAACCTAATGCAGACTTTAGCGGCACTGATTCTTTTACTTTTAAAGCGTATTCCCTCACTAAAAACTACACTTCACCTTTGGCGACTGTTTCAATAACTGTCAATGCTGTGAATGATAAACCTGAATTGATATTTGACTCGCCACCAACAGAACAAGATTTATTATTTTCCGAGAATGGAATCGTCAAGATCACTGGGACCGTAACAGATAATGATAGCGACAGAGATCTAAATACTTACACCGCTACTATTAATAATATTTCTATACCGGTCACTGCAAAGAAACCAGAGGCTACTACAATGCCTGTGAATGGAGATATCTTAGATTTTGAGCTGGATGTGAGTTCAATCATTGATGCGGGGTATTTTCCAGCCTCTATACAAGTGTGTGATGAAGATAATGCTTGCAGTGATAGTATTTTTAGTTCTTTTTTTACAACGAATAATCGCACTGAGGACAAGTACAAAGTATATAATTTAATGGGTTCTTATGATGTCTATAGCGACAGTAGAAGAAACACAGATATGTTGATTATCTCTGATTCAGCGGAGAATCAAGCGGGTGTGGATGAGTTCAGAAGAGTGATGTTGAAGTCGATCAATTTACTTTTAAATTCATCAGCAACTCAATATTTTGAGGGATTTTTTAATGTCATGATAGTGGAGCCAATCAATCCAGACGGCTCATCTTTTGTTGATTTAACAGCAGATGGTGAATGTAGTGATTGGTCTGATGATATTTTTTGTTGGGACAATGAAAAACTTAGTGCTCTTGAAGAACTATTGTTTCCTAATATTTTTCCAGATGTTACAGCCTTGATACCGAACCTTCAGGGTAGGGGCGTCACTTCTTATGATTATGGAAGACCTCCAACCATGGTTCAGGGAATTGCTGAGAGAACACACCGCACTTTTGCTCATGAGTTAGGCCATGCTCATGCCTATTTAGGCGATGAGTATTCTTCTGATGGAGAGAGAGAATACACCACCGAAGAAATTACAAGTTATACAAAATGGGATGTAAATCTAGATGTCGAGTCAGATCCTGCATCCATTAAGTGGAAGCATTTCATTAATGACCTAACCATGGTACCTGGCTATCATGCAACAGCTGGTCAGATTGGTACTGGATTGTTTGAAGGAAGTTATTATTCTGAAGAAGGATCTTATAGACCTCAGCAATATTCCATTATGGGATGCAGTCGATGCGAAGATCAAACACCTGGGTGTTGGACTACTGCTTTTGCTGAAGAAAATTGTACTGATTATATTGATGTTCAGACAGAGGCTTTTGCTATTGCATCAACAGAGAATCTTTTTAGATCTGCATTTGGAGACACCACCGCATTTGTTGGCGATGCTGATACAGGTTACACGGGTCTTATAATGAAAGTGGGTATTGTTGATGGAGGCTCACTAGATATCACTAAGTACAGAGTTGAATGGTTTAAAGACAATGTATTGGATACTTCAAAAAATAATGTAATGGAAGCCACTTTTGATAGGCCATCAGTTGATGCCTGGGTGACTTACACATGGAAAGTAAAAGACATAACTGGGGTTGTTCTAGTTCCAGATTTACTTGACGATCCAAACGATTGTTATTTAGGTTTATTTGATAGGTCAACGGGAACATTTAATAAGGTCACTGATGGTGTTGAATACCAAAATAGACCTTTTAATTTTAATGATCAGGCCTATGAAGCATATAATTATGGCTATACAGATGGATGCACCAGTGGAACACTTATGATTAATTGGAGTAAATATCAATGAGTAAGCATGTAGTCAAAATTTCAATCCTGTTCATTATTTTCAGTGTTATTAATCCTTTGATGGCTAATATAAACTCTATTGAAAACATTGAACTTTCAAATGAGGGTATGTATAAAAAAATCATACTCACAGGATCCGAGTATTTTCTTGTCTCATCACCCATAGAAACAGTTGTTGCAACAAATAGAATTAAGAATTTCTATAAAAAAAATAAAAATAGAGTTAATAAAGGTCTGTATGCAATCTCTTTGAGGGATAAACAGGATAAAGAACTATTTACAATTGATATTGGTAATCCATTTGAAATTCATGCACAGCATATGGGCTATGAAGGTCAAAGAAGCGTTGGTCCCAACAACAATGCACAGATAGAAATTTATTTTCCTGCCTCGATTGATCCTATCTCAATCAAAATAATTAAAACCAACAACCAAGAAATAAATAATATTCAAAATATTAGTCTCTATAAGTAATAATCAATTACCACGTTATTTTTTCACCATTGTATCTTAAGAAAATACCTGTATTTGATTCATTGAGTGCATCAATTTGTTTAATCATTCCTTCAATGCTTTCATAGGTTTCAAGATTGGCTCCACCACCATTCATTCTTGTTTTCACATAACCAGGGCATAGGGCCAATACATGAATATGCTCACTTTTTAAGTTTTCTGCCATCAATGAAATTGCTTTATTTAATGCAGTTTTACTTGTTGCATAAGCATAAGCAGATTCTTTGCCTTCATTAATAGATCCTACTGTACTTGAAATGAAGATTATTTTTTTATCTTGTCCATTTTTTATATTTTCTAGAAAGGATTCGGAGATTTTAATCGGCCCAAAGAGATTGGTTCTTAGTACCTCCTCCCAGACTGAGTAATCCATGGTTTTGAAACGTTGTTTTTCAATGTGTTTAAATATTGGAAATGGACCAATAATACCTGCATTATTTATTATGATATCTATGGGTGTATTTGATAGTGATTGAGACAATGAATCTATTTCCTGATGATTTGTCACATCCAATGAATGTATTTTAATATCTGTCGTCGAAGTTTCTTTCAAATCATTAAGTTCTCTAGCTTCGTCAGGATTTCTGCAGGTCGCAATGACTCCATAACCCAGTTGAGAGTATTGCTTAACAAACTCAAGTCCAAGTCCTCTGTTCCCACCAGTGATGAATACTGTTTTCATTTAATTGAAATATTTTTGAACTGTTTGATGAGCAATCTTTTGCAGAAATAATTTATCTTCGGAGTTAATCGCACCATTATAGTCATAACTTATACCAATGGGATTGTCCTTATATATGCTTGCGTATACAACGCAAGCAGCCAAGTAAGTACCCAAAATATCAGGATGGGTGCCATCTATTTTATGCAGTTTAATAGTAGGCTTTTGATTGTAGGCATTCTCAAATGCTAAGCCCACTGGAATCACCAATGCATTATTATCTTTCCCTGCTTTTGTGTACATTTTTTCTATCACTCGAATCAGAGTAGGCGAGTAACTTTTATGAGGTTTAACATAAGCATGAATCATATAAAGTGCAGCATCTGCACCAATTGATTTTATTTTATTAATATGTTTTTTTGCTGCTTTGAAAAACTCCTCTCGATCTTTTGTTGAGAGAGATTCACCACTTCCACCTTGGAGTATGACTAAATCAAATTGATCTACCAAACTAATTGCCTTTGATTCTAGTAAATGGTCTAAGTCATGATGCTTTAATCTTGAGCCACCAATGGTTGCAGATTTAACGCTACTACTTCCATCGTATCCAGGGTTTCTTTCTTCAACCATTCTTTTAAAGTGATTGTGGATACTGTCATTGTAATAAAGATAACTGTTACCAATAAATAAAATATTTTCAGGGTTACTATTTTTTATATGATTAATATTTACATTATGATTAGATGCAGAAATATTCACTATTGTGAATATATTTAGCAAAAACATAAAAATAATTTTTTTCATAAAATTATTTTAACTTATCTTTATGAATTTGGCTTTATCTATAGTTTTTATACAGTTAAACTACATTTACTCAAAGCGGGAATAGCTCAGCTGGTAGAGCGCAACCTTGCCAAGGTTGAGGTCGCGAGTTCGAATCTCGTTTCCCGCTCCATTTCAAGTATCAAGGAGAAGATATGAAACATTTACTAATTTTATCTGTATTTTTATTCAACACAGCTTTTGCTGAAATCTATAAAGATTATGAGCCTAGCGAACAGCATATCCAACTGACAGTAATAGCTGTTGAGAGTAATTATTTAGACGATTACTTGGTTAACCTTAATAAGACTTGGGTTAGATCAATGGAAGTCATGAAAGAGTTAGGCCATATTGTTGACTATGGGGTCTATACATCGGACAGCGCTAACAGCCCTAATGTTTGGATTACTATTACCTATGAAAATATGGCAGCAATGCAACCAAATGAAGATCATTATAAAGAAGTTAATACTCTTCTTGAAGAACGTTATGAAGAATCTGAAGAAGAACTTAATACGATTTCTAAAGGCTATGAAGAGATCAGAAAGATGGTTGATAACCAGATTATCAATAAGGTTAATTTTAAATAAAATCACCTTTCAAAACTCTAGTAGCTACTATATATCCTTAGAGAGTTGCTAGAGTTTTTTTATTCGTATGAACCAGTTACCTATCTTATATAGCTTTAGAAGATGTCCATATGCTATGAGAGCTAGGATGGCAATACATACTAGTCAAATTAAATGTGAATTAAGAGAAGTTCTTTTAAGGAATAAGCCAAAGGAAATGATCAGTATCTCTCCAAAAGGAACTGTTCCTGTTTTATTGCTCGACGATGGCACGATGATCGAGGAGAGTATTGATATAATGAAATGGTCTTTTTCATTGAATGATCCTTTATTAATCTTAAAGGAGTACCAAGAAAAGAAAAATGAAATGGATCGTTTGATTCAACTCTTTGATTCATCATTCAAGAATTATCTTGATCGATACAAGTACTCCAACCGTTATGAGAATGAAGACCCAATTGGTAATAGAGATCTAGCGATACAGATCCTGGATAAAATAGAAGGACAATTTAATAATCACAACCTCTTATACGGCGATCGTTTTTCTTTTGTAGATATGGCTATACTTCCATTTATTAGGCAATTTAGAATTGCAGATACAGATTGGTTTGATAACGATATGGCGTTGCCCAAGATACAACAATGGTTAAATAAATTTTTAAATTCAAATTTATATCTAGCTGTTATGAACAAGTATAAAGTTTGGGAAAATAATGCTCCTGTTGTGTATTTTCCTAAATAAACCTGAATGAATCCCTGCAATCTAATTAGACTGTTATTCATTACATATATAAATGACAACAGTTACCAAATGAAACAAATATCATATAATCATCATGTTTATATGCTGTTGGATTAAATTATTTTAATATTTGGAGTAAAACTATGTCACTAAAAAATTCCATGCCAGTATTAGCCAGACATGAGGGTGTCTGGGATGGTTATTATCGATATTATAATAATCAAGGAATAAAAGTTGATGAACATAAATCCAGACTTCTATGTAGATTAATTGATAACAAGGATTATCATCAAACAAATTTATATCGATGGGAAGATGGAAAAAAAGATTTTAGAGATTTTCCAGCAGAAATTATAAACAATCGTTTGATTTTTAATACGGATATTGATGGATGGTGTGCTGAAGTTGATTTGGATGAATATAAAAGAACCATGTTTTTGTATTGGAAGAGAAAAAATGAGCCAAATACCTATTTATATGAAATGATTCAAATGTCAGACGATGGACTTACTAGAGCTAGAACATGGCAATGGTTTAAAAATGACAGATTGTTTCAAAGAACTCTAATTGATGAAACCAGAGTTTCATTGGATTGGTCGGCTTACGAAGGAGTTGACCCACTTTATGATGAAATAACTGTTTGAAGTATTTGAAAAATATTTTTTTATTTTTATTAACCATATTGTTCTTGGGAACTGAGTACTTTTTCCACCCAATTGAAAATTTCTTCATTCAATCGAATGCCAATCAGATTGTAAATTTCTTAGTCATTGAAGAGCATCCATTCAGAGATCTAAATAAAAACAAACGATTGGATCCATATGAAGACAGTCGATTGATGGTCAGTCTTAGAGTGGATGATTTACTGAGCCAGATGACGTTGCAAGAGAAGGTAGGTTTAATGTTTCATCCCCCAACCCAAATAAATGGTGAATTCTGGTCGCTTATTTATGGATTATCCCTTGGCAGAAGACCTTCTACAGAGAGACTTATTTATTATAAAAATGTCAATCATTTTAATTTCTATGGCCAACCTACTATCCATAAATTAGCCAATAGACTCAATGAATTGCAAAAACTAGCTGAGCAAACAAGACTTGGTATTCCCATTACATTTAGTTCAGACCCCATTCATGAAGTAAAGGGATTTGGAGGTATAGCTGCTTCTCCTTTAAAAGGGCTATCAAAATGGCCATCGCAATTAGGCTTTGCAGCCGCTAATGACCCAAATATTATCAATGCATTTGGTATTATTGCCAGCAAGGAATACAGAGCACTGGGTCTTCATACAGCGCTTCATCCCATGCTTGATCTGGCTACTGAACCTCGTTGGGCCAGGAACTTTGGAACTTTTGGATCCAGTGCAGTAACAACCAAAGAACTCACTCTAGCTTATATGGATGGTTTTCAGAAAAGCACGATTACTGAGAATAGCGTTTTAACAATGGTTAAGCATTTTCCAGGAGGTGGACCTCAAAAAGAAGGTTTAGACCCTCATCTAAAGAGTGGTGAAGAACAAGTCTATCCTGGTAATAATTTTGATTATCACCTTGATCCATTCATTCATGCTATCAATAATAATCTCAGGGTAATTATGCCTTATTATGGAATACCAATGGGTCAAACCTCTGAAAATGTAGCCATGGCATACAACAAAGAAATACTGACAGATTTATTAAGGAATAAATTAAAATACGATGGAGTGGTGTGCACTGATTGGGGTATTATTAGTGATAGAAACTGGGGTGTTGAGTCTTTATCCATTGAAGATCGATACTTTAAATCAATTGAAGCAGGTGTTGATCAGTATGGTGGTGAATCAGAAATTATGTATATTTTAAAGCTGTTGAAAGACAAGAGAATTACTCCAAATAGAATTAATGAATCTGCAAGACGATTATTGAGAAATAAATTTGAACTTGGACTATTCGATAATCCCTATGTAGATCTTTCAAAAATTAATGAAATAGTGAATACACCGGAACATGAGAATCTTGGATTTGAAGCACAAAAACGATCAATTATTCTTTTAAAGAATAATTCTTATGAAGATAAGCCTATATTGCCTCTTATAAAACAGGATGAAAAAATCTATATGGATGGTTTTAACTCTGAGAATTTTATGGACTTCAATCTGACAGATGACATTGAAGAGGCAGATATCATCTTGGTTAAGCTCAATATTGTTTTTAACGGAACGCAATCACCAGGTACGGAAAAGTTTTCAGATCTGCTTTTAAGCACTGTTTTTCCAGATCAAAATTTAAACTTTGAACCTGAGACTCTGAAGAAAATGGAGCTTTACTCAAAGAAAGCCAAACTGATTACAGTAGTGAATTTAAATCGACCTGCAATTCTAGGCAAAATCAATCAATACAGCGATGCATTAATTGGAACCTTTGGAGTCAATGAAAAAGCTGTTAAAGCAGTATTAATAGGTAACCATAACCCAAAGGGAGTATTGCCATTTGAAATTCCATCTTCCATGAGCGAGGTCGGAGATCAATTGGAAGATATGCCAGATGATAGCTTGAACCCAACATTCAAAAAAGGTTTTGGGTTAAATTATCGCTGATAAAATGAAATTACTTTATCCGTTTGCTAGAAGATTCATAGCAGGGGATAATTTTATTTCAGCCAAACCTATAATAGACGATCTTTTGTCTAAAAAATTCGAAGTAATTCTTAACTTCATTGGCGAAGAAAATGATTCTAAGAGAGAAGCTATAAATGTTCAAAAAGAATATTTAGAATTACTTAGGCAATATCAAAATCATCAAGTTAGCTTATCGATGAAGTTATCTCAATTTGGAATTCTTGATTCTGAAAGTCAATGCATTGATCTAATTGAACCTATAATTAGTAATGCATATCAATCTAAACAAACTATTCGGTTTGATTCTGAAGACTCCAGTTCGACAGATAAAATACTCAATGTTTGTTATTTACTCAATAAGAAATATCCGAATACTCTGGGCTACACATTGCAATCAAACTTATTTAGATCTAAAGACGATGTATTGGGATTGATAAAATCCAATATCTCTATTCGATTGGTTAAAGGTGCTTACAAAGAAAATAATAGTAATGCTTATAAAAAGAAGAATATGGTTCGAGATAATTTTTTATATTTGGCTGATATTATTAATAATCATCACCATTTTAATAGTGCAATTGCAACGCATGATGAATTATTAATCAATGAATTAAAAACTAGTAACTTTAAGTACGAATTTCTTTTTGGTGTTAGAAGGGATATTCAAACTAGTTTGATATCTAAGAATTACAAAGTAGGAATCTATTTACCTTATGGCAACAATTGGTTTCCCTATACAATTCGACGACTAAAGGAATGGAAAAATATTAGTTTTATTGGCCGCAACATAATCAGAGAGTGGATTAATGCTGTCTAAATAAATCAGTATTATTTAATCAAATAAGCTAATATTTTTTAAATAGGTATAATTTATCTGTTTTTGCAATGGCAAGGTGGCAGAGTGGTTATGCAGCGGCCTGCAAAGCCGTTAACACGGGTTCGATTCCCGTCCTTGCCTCCATTTTGGCCCGAGTGGCGGAATTGGTAGACGCTACGGACTTAAAATCCGTTGAGATAACTCTCGTGCCGGTTCGAGTCCGGCCTTGGGCACCAAAATGTAGAAAACAATATTTGCGTAAAAAAAATCCAAGTGAGTTATTTTTACGAATCATCAAAGATGAATCTACACAATTAGCTTATGTCTGAAAACCTTAAAAATGAAATGAAACTCTACAAGTCTGAAGAGGGTTTTGAAAAAATAATGGATTGGTATGATCGCGTGCAAAATGAGATTACTGTAGACCATTATTCGATTTATGCAGATACAAGGTTTGGTAAAACTCACATCATCACTGCAGGTGATGATAATTCTAAACCTGTAATTCTCATTCCAGGAGTAGCAGGTTGTGCACCTCTTTGGAGAAACCAAATCAATGAACTTTCAAAGAAGTTCAAGATTTTTGCACTTGATATTGTTGGCCAGCCTGGAAAAAGTGACCCGAACCCACTTTCAGTTTTTAACGATGATTACACCAATTGGTTGGAAGATGTTATTACTTCTTTGAAATTAAATAGACCTCATATTATAGGAGTTAGCACCGGTGGTACTACAGCAATGGATATGGCTATTTCAAAATCTGAATTAATCGACAAGGTTGTTATGTGTGGTCCTACAGGTTTGGCGAGAGCCAGACTTCCATTTCATCAATGGTTTTCAAGAGCGATGGCTAAACAAAAAGATGCCGATGTCCTGGAAGGAGATTTAACGGCATCCTCTTTCTCAAAACCACGTTCAGGAAAAACATTTGGTTCATTTGATCGACAATTAGCAAGAGGTATGGCGCTTTGCACTCGTTTTTATCGTGTTGATAAATCATTGGGTATTTATAATGAAAGTAACTCTAGAGTCAATTACATCAAAGCATTAAAAGTGATTGCTAAGTTTTTCTTCTCGGTGGATAAGAAACGTTTAGTAAGTTTTAAGAATTCAGGTTTATTAATTTTTGGTGAATATGAAGTTTTATACAATCCAAAAAAGATAAGAAAAAAAATAAAAAAACTTATTCCTAATATGAAAGTTGAAGTAATTAATGACGCAGGCCATGCTGCTATTTACGATCAACCAGAAGAAGTTAATAGAAAGGTCATAGCATTTTTAAGCGAATGAGGTTCTATTAAAATATGAAAAAAACAATTAATAAAGCTTTACTATTCTGTTTAACATTGGCTCCCTTTTCAGTTCAATCTCATGAAGCCAATTCTCTTCCTTATGGCCCTTTTCTAAGTGGTATTACTCATCCTGTATTAGGGTTTGACCATTTATTAGCAATGATTAGTGTCGGCATGATCAGTGCACAAATTGGTGGCAGAGCAATATGGAGTGTGCCAACTACTTTTGTCGTGGTTATGTTTATTGGCGGCTTAATAGGAATCAATATTGAAGGTTTGAGAGGGTATGAAATTGGTATAGCGGTCTCTGTTCTTCTATTAGGAAGTGCTTTGGCAGCTGATAAAAGAATTTCAAATAATTTTGCAATGATTGCTGTTGGAGTCTTTGCTATTTTTCATGGTTATGCCCATGGCGAAGAAATACCTTCGGTCGCTGAACCCATTCCTTATGTCAGCGGTTTTATGATGGGCACTATAATGCTTCATCTAACCGGACTTGTTCTTGCTGATATCTCAACTCATTATAAATTAGGAAAGACTATTTTAAGGGTTGCTGGTTTAGGCATAACACTTTCAGGCTTATATTTTTTAACCTCTGTATTTATTTAGTTGATAGGAACTCACTATGAAAAAAAGATTAATATTATGGGAAATTGGCAGCTATGTATGGATAGCTATGGCTGGTTCAGCACTTCATTTCTCATTTGAGTTAAGCGACTTCTGGACACCTTTGGCATTCCTATCATCGGTCAATGAAAGCACTTGGGAGCATTTAAAAATGTATTTCTGGCCAGGACTGGTTTATGCCTTAGTTCAATATACTTACACCAGGGATATTGCAAATAACTATTGGTTGGCCAAGCTAGCATCATTGATTGCAGTTCCACTGGGAGTTATTGTTTCATTCTATGGATACTTATCCATCTCTATTCCTATTTATGGAAAGGGTTTTTTTGAATACGACATAGCCACTATGTTTTTTGGACTTACTTTAGCTTCTGTAGTGGCTTACAAGATTATGGTTAGGCCTCAATTTAATCGTCCCTCAAAACGATTAATCATTACTGGGTATGTGTCATTGGTATTTATGTTCTCTACCTTTACATTCTACCCTCCAAAAATGTTTCTATTCGAAAACTATTTTGGTTATGTCTATAGTGGAGAATACGGTATTCTAGAAGATTATGAGCCCTACAGAGTGTTTAAGAAAAAATAGAACTAGCTCATTTCAAAACTATAACCAATTCCATACACAGATCGAATATGTTCAGAATCAGGCTTAATGGCATGTAATTTCTTTCTTAGATTTTTGATGTGTGTGTCAACCGTTCGATCCAGAACAATTCTTCCATCTTCAAATATAATATTCAAAATTTGATCTCGATTATAAACTCGACCTGGGTAGTTAATAAACATGGATAAGATTCTAAATTCGACTGGTGTCAAGTCCAACTTTTTTCCTTCTAGAATAATGGAATAGTTTTCAGCATTGACCACAAAACCTTTTAAAGGATCTGTATTGATGTAATCAGGATCGGTTCTTCTCAAGACAGTTTTAACTCTTGCTACAACTTCTTTAGGGCTGAAGGGCTTGCAAATATAATCGTCTGCTTCCAGTTCCAAACCAATCAATCTATCCACTTCATCGATCATAGCCGTGACCATAATAATAGGAACTTTAGAGAAGGTTCTGATTTCTTTACAAATGTCTTTACCATTTACATTCGGTAGCATCAAGTCAAGCAATATCAGGTCAGGATTGTTTTGTTTAACCCATGGGACAACTTCAATCCCATTTTCAATCATTTCTGTTTTAAAGCCATCTCTTTTCAGGTAGTCCGATAGAATATTGGCTAATTTTTTTTCATCTTCAACTATCAGTATTGTTTGCATCATTAATCAACCTTACTAAATTCTATAACAATTCTAAGTCCACCAAGGTCCGATGGGCTAGCCTTTATGGATCCTGAGTGAGCATCAATAATTTCTGTACATATTGCCAGACCAAGCCCAGCACCACCTTTTTCTCTTGATCTTGATAACTCTTCTCGATAAAAACGGTCAAAGATTTTATCAATGGAAGATTGTTCAACACCAGGAGCAGAATCTGCAACTGTGATCACTGCATTGTTGTTTAGTGTGGTGAGTGATATTTCAATGATTCCTGGAGAATCTGTGTATCGAAGAGAGTTTTCCAATAGGTTAGTAAATAATTGAGTCAACCTAAGTTCATCACCAAGCATTATAGTGGATTCATTTATTTCAATTTTTAATTCAATCTTTTGGGATTTAAATCTCTCAATGTAACTTTGAATTGTTTTGTTTAAAATTTCTTTTAAATCGATTTCAATCATTTGATACTTCATTGCACCAATATCAGATAAGGTCAATTCATAAAGATCATTAACCAATGTGGAAAGTCTATTGACCTCATTACTTAGTGACGAGAGAGCTTCTTCATCAAATTCTCTAACACCATCCTCTATGGCTTCCAGTTCACTTTTAAGAATTGCCAATGGAGTTCTTAATTCATGTGAGATATCAGCAAGCCATTGTTTCTGTGTTTCAGAATTTTTATCGAGTGTTTTTGCAAGCACATTAAAATCTCTCGATAGTTTCCCCAGTTCATCTTTATTTTTAATATTCACTCTTGTCTTAAATTCACCACCAATTAGTCCTTTTGTAGCTCTTGCTAATTTTCTAACAGGGCCAGTAAAGTTAAGTGTTAGTAATAAAGAGATCAATGCTGCTATTACTAATGCAATTGCTCCTACTGAATATAGGGTTGATCTGGTTGCTTGTTGGAATCTTAGGTCTTCTTGTTTGCTTAAAAAGGGCGCCGGTATTAAGGCCAGTGTTCCTATTTTATTATCTTTATAATTTAGAGGGACCTTAATTGATTTCTTTGGTAGGTATTCTACACCCGCTATAACTTCATTATCTTTGTTTAGAAGAATCAAGCGACCTGGAAGTGAGTTTGAAATCTTTTTATTTTTTCTTATTTCATCGAAGTAATAACGGTATTCTTTTTCAATAATTGATGATCCATCGGATCTCGAAGTGATAATATTCTCATCAAAACGTCCTCTTTGGTCCAGTATTACATTAGCGATTCTTGGATCAGATTTTATAAATCTCCAGGTTCTTACTTCCCCATAATAATCTTCAAAAACTTTAGCAGATCTTTCCATTTCTTCAATTTCTATTTGACGAACATACCCAGTAAATCGTTCTTCAAGATTCCACGATATAAACCCAATCATCATAGCGATAACTACTATGAAGCTAGCAGAAAAAGTAATAAATAGTTTTGGAAATATCTTCATATTGATTGTAATTATAGATAATTTAAGTGCTGTGAATCATGAATTCATCTTTTCTTCATATTTACTTCATTATTTAGATGAATAATTACTACCATGTTATATAAAACTTAAGGAGTTTAGAAATGAAACAAATCATTACAGTAGTCTTGACCGTATTTATCTATATAGGATCAATCGGTCTAATAGATACTTCTATAGCTGCAGATCATCATGGCAAAGGCAATCCTAAAATTCTATTTCATGGAATAGATATGGACAAAGAGCAACGTGAGCAAGTCAGGGGCATTATGGGTCAGCAGATGGAAAAAGGTAAAGCCATGAGAGAGTCCATTAAGAAAGGGCATGAAAGTGAAATCGAGGCTATGAAAACAGAGACTAGGGAACGTCTAGCGAGTGTTTTAACCACTGATCAAATGAATCAATTTGATAAAAATGCACAGCGAGCTGAAAAGAAAATGTCCAATAAGAGGGGTAAAAAAGAACACAAACACGAAAAAAAGAGGGGCAAAAAGAAACACAAACATGAAGGACGAAATAATAAACATAAGAAAGAAATGAAGAAACATAAGAAAAAGAAAAATCAAGAATTATAAGATTTGCCAGTAAGGCAGAACCAGGGCTGGAATGAGTCGACCCCCTAATGACTTATTCCAGCTTTTTTATTTGAATCTATCAAGCAAAAAATAAATGTCTGTATTAAAATTACCTCCTAGCTATTTAATTTAGGAGTATGACAATGAAATTGTTTGAATTAAGGTCTTTCGGAGATGATGGTTTAACAATGACAGAAAGAGGAGATCCTAGTCCTTGCCTGGGAGAAGTCATTGTAAAAATGAAATCCGCATCGATTAACTTCCGTGATTTTATGATTGCAAAAGGTTTTTACAATCCTAATCTGAGCTTACCATTAATCCCCTTATCTTGTGGTAGTGGTGAAGTGGTTGCCATAGGCAATGATGTAGTTGATCTTAAAGTTGGAGATGACGTGACTTCTGTTTTTTGGCAAGACTGGAACAATACTCAACAAACAAGACTTGTCAGTACCGGTTCTGATGCCGCAGGTGTTTTGACTGAATACGCCGTCTTACCAATGTCAGCTGTGTTGCCAATGCCTGAACATCTCAGTCATGCTGAAGCATCAACTCTTCCTTGTGCTGCAGTAACTGCCTGGACATGCATACAAGCAGCAAGCATTAAAACCGGCGATACCGTTCTTTTGCAAGGCACTGGTGGAGTCTCAATTTTTGGTTTACAAATAGCTAAAGCACTGGGAGCTAATGTCATCATTACATCCAGCAGTGATGATAAATTAGACCGAGCAAAAGCACTGGGTGCAGATCAAACCATTAATTATAAAGACAATCCAGATTGGGGTCATGAGGCATTCAAATTGTCTGGATCTGGAGTCAATGTAGTGATTGAGATAGGAGGTGGAGGTACCTTTGAGCAAAGCATGTTTGCTCTTTGCAATGGTGGACATATCAGCTTGATTGGAGCACTCAGTGGTATAAAAGCAGAGCTTAATCTTCTCCAAATGGTGGGTAAGAATATCAACACTCATGGCATTACAGTGGGTACAAAAGAGGATCATCAAGCGATGAATGAATTTTTTATAAAACATGATATTCATCCGATTATTGATCAAGAAATGAATTTCAACCAAGGTGCTGAAGCAATTATGGGTATTGCCTCTGGTAATCATATGGGAAAAATTGTGGTCAACATTGATTCATAATAATAAACAAAAACGAAGGCACATTAATTGAAAGAAAGTATGCTTCAAACTGAGTCGTTGGAACTGTTTCGAAATGATGTTCCAATTTACTCCAATATTTCCTTTAACCTTATTCAAGGCCAGCATTTAGTCTTAAGTGGTTCTAATGGCAGTGGCAAAACTAGTTTAATTAGAACTTTATGCTGTTTGACCAATCCATCATCAGGTTGCATTAAATGGAATAAAAGCAATGTGGATTCTATTGATAATGATTACCTTGATCGTATAGCCTATTTAGGACATAAAAATGGATTGATCGATGAGTTAACATTAATGGAGAATATTGAAGTTACTTTAGGTAAGAATTTTGATCGCAGTGAGCTAACTAATCTTTTAGAGAACTTTAATCTTTTTGCACATAAAGATATTTTGTATTCAAACTTATCCAATGGGCAAAAAAGAAAAACAGCACTCATTAGAGTCATTCTATCTTCCAAGCAGTTATGGATAATGGATGAGCCTTTCACTAATCTAGATGTGGATTCAATAGCATTCATAGACATAATTATAAATAGTCATCTCAACAAAGGCGGTATGTTAATTAGTGCATCTCATTCACCTGAGAATCGAATTGATTGTGATCTAGAAATTAATTTAGATGGAATGATTCATGTTGCTTAGAGATATTATTAGAAGGGATGTGAAAATTTCTATAAGACGCAGCACAGATGTCTTAACCGGGTTAATATTTTTCTTGTTAATTGCTCTTATTTTTCCATTAGCAGCAGGTACTGAAAAAGACCTTCTTCTTAAAATGGTAGGACCGGTCATGCTTATTTCAGCACTTTTAGCATCAATGATGTCCATACAGAATATATTTAAACCTGATTATATTAATGGTTCTTTGGAGCAAATGATGATTACTACCAATTCTTTTTCTGCTCTTATTGCAGTTAAAATTATGATGTTTTGGATAATCTTTTCCATGCCATTAATCCTAATCGCTTCTTTCATTGCTTCAGCTTACTATGTAACAGGTTTTTCAATATTTACAGTCGTTCTTACACTAGTATTGAGTACTTTAAGCTTGGTTAATCTATCCGCTTTTGCAGCATCGTTAACGCTTGCAATCAGGAATCCCGGTGCATTGATATCATTAATTGTCATCCCTTTATCATTGCCAATAATTATATTTGGCTCAAAAGCTATAGAGTATTCTATATTAAGTATGGATAATTCTGGGCCACTTTATTTTCTTACTGGTATGATGTTTTTTACATGCAGTTTAGGTCCACTTGTGACTGCATCTGCTATTAAAATATCAATTGATTAGGAACTGTCAGAGAAATGAATTTAAAAAGCATTTATAAGTACGGTTCACCACCTCATTATTTTAAGCTGTCATTGCAGTTGGAATATTGGCTTTTGGGCAGCGGTGTAATATTGATTTTAATCGGTATGGTTGGAGGGCTTTTTATAGCACCTCCTGATTATCAAATGGGAGATGCCTTTAGAATCATCTATTTTCATGTTCCCAGTGCTTATCTATCCATGAGTGGATATGCTTGTATGGCAGTTGCATCAGTCATTGGACTAGTTTGGCGTTCCAATGTGGCTTTTTCTATTGCAAAAACAATAGCTCCAGTTGGTGCAGCATTTACGTTTTTAGCTCTAGTTACTGGGATGCTTTGGGGTAAACCCATGTGGGGCACAGCCTGGGTATGGGATGCTCGTCTAACTTCTGAGTTGATATTGTTACTGATCTACCTTGCTTATATTCTTTTGCATCAATCCATTGAGGATCGAAGTAAAGCAGACAGATCGTCCTCACTTTTAGCCCTAGTGGGTGTTATTAATCTTCCTATCATCCATTATTCTGTCGTGTGGTGGAATACATTACATCAAGGATCAACCATCTCTAAGTTTGACTCACCTTCAATTGCAAGCGAGATGCTTTGGCCATTGATTTTTATGATTTTTGGATACACGATATTTTTTGTTGGTGTCATCTGTCGCGGTAGTGCTGGTGAAGTTTTAATCAGAGAGAAAAGAAGTAAATGGGTTAGAGCTTTTATCGAAGGCATTAAGTCATGAATAATATATTTTCAATGGGTTCTTATAACTTTTACGTTTGGTTAAGCGTTATAATATCCATATTGGTTCTCTTATTTAGTTACTTGGCTGTCTATAAAAGATTTAACTACCAAGTAAAACAAGTAAAATCATCAATCAAAGAAACTGAGTAAATACGGAAATACTATGCTTCCTAGACATCGAAGATTTATTGGTTTAGTTACAATTGTCATAGGCGTTGCCCTAGCTTCTTTTTTTATACTCAATTCTTTTCAGAAAAACCTTTTGTACTATCTAACACCCATTCAAGTTGAATTGGGTGAAGCCCCTGATAATAAAGAGTTTAGAATGGGAGGGTTAGTTTTACCTGGGAGTTTCAATAGAGAAGAGGGCAGCTTAATTGCTGAGTTCACCTTAACAGATGGCGAAGCAGCTATAAAAGTATTTTACAGTGGAATTCTCCCTGATTTATTCAGAGAAGGTCAGGGCATCATTGTAAAAGGTAAGGTGGATGAGCGAGGATATTTTATAGCAAGTGAAGTTCTTGCAAAACACGATGAGAATTATATGCCACCTAATATTAAACCTCTTGATCAAATGAAAGCGGGATCATGATTCCTGAAATTGGTCAGATTCTTTTAATAGTTGCATTAGCTACTTCTTTACTACAATTTTGTATAGGTATTGGGTTTTATAAAAAAAGTATTATCAATTCAAGCGTTGTATATAATCTAAGCGCAGTTCATTCTTCAGCTTTATTTATAGCAATGGTTTGCTTGGCCTACAGTTTCTTAACTGATGATTTTTCAGTGCTTTATATAGCATCAAATTCAAATACTAATTTACCGAACATATATAAAATTGCTGCTGTTTGGGGAGCTCATGAAGGCTCATTATTATTATGGATTTTCCTATTATCACTTTGGGGTGTATTGCTTTCTTTTTCTAGAAAATTTAATGATCAGACTGAAATCCTAAAACTAAGAGCCGTTGCTATTATGGGATTGGTTAGTTTTTGTTTTATTTTATTCATCCTTTATACATCCAATCCTTTTGAGCGATTGTTTCCATTCCCAGAACAAGGCAGATCATTAAATCCATTATTGCAAGATCCAGCTTTAGCCATTCATCCCCCTATACTGTATGCAGGTTATGTTGGTTTAGCGGTTCCATTTTCATTGGCCATCGCTTCTTTAATCACTATCAATGATCACCAATGGGCTGGAATTGCTAGAGTCTGGTGTATTACGGCTTGGTTATTTCTAACTGGTGGCATCGCATTGGGAAGTTGGTGGGCATATTATGAATTGGGTTGGGGCGGTTGGTGGTTTTGGGACCCAGTTGAAAATGCCTCACTAATGCCATGGCTTGTTGCTACCGCTTTAGTGCATTCATTAGTGGTTACTGAAAAACAAAAATTATTCAATGGATTTAGTGTTTTATTAGCAATCATTGCATTTTCATTAAGTCTGCTGGGAACATTTCTGGTGAGATCAGGAGTATTAATATCAGTGCATTCTTTCGCCTCAGATCCAGAGAGAGGTATGTTTATACTAGCTTTAATCGGTGTCCTTACTGGTGGTGCTTTAATTATTTATGCACTTAGAGTAAAAAAAGGAGAAAAAAGATCACTGGAAATTTTATCCAGAGAATCACTATTGCTGCTTAATAATGTTTTTTTATGTTCCGCCGCTGCTCTTATATTAATTGGGACCCTTTACCCACTGATTGTTGAAATGTTGGATGCTGGAAAAATATCAGTAGGCCCACCTTATTTTAATTTTGTGATCTTATTTCCATTCTTACCTTTAGTCTTTTTTATAGGCCTAGGTGTTTTTTCCACATGGAATTCTACAAGCAGAAATATGGTAAGCAGCATAAAATGGGTATTGGGTTTGAGTTTGATCGCAGGGCTAGTTACCGCATTTATAGTGTTTGATTATTCAAATTTATTGACGACTATTGGTATTATCTTGGCTTTTTGGACGCTGATATCGGGTCTTTCTCCAATCTTTAGAAAAACTTTTGTATTCAGAGATATTATCAAGGTATTGCCTATGTCGCTGGCCCATATTGGTTTAGGTTTAACAATCCTAGGTGTCACAGTTACCAGTTCATATGGGATAACATTTGATGAAAGTCTTCGCTTAGGTCAATCTACAAAAGTCGGTGATTACACTTTTAAATTAGTTGAAGTTAATAACAACAAAGGTCCTAATTACGATGCAAAAACTGCAACAGTAGAAATCTCATTGGATGGACAAGAGATAGCAATAATTTATCCTGAAAAAAGAATCTATGATACTAACTCTCCATCTATGACTGAAGCTGGCATTGAATCGAGCCTTCGCAGGGATCTTTTTGTAGCCTTAGGGGAAGAATTGGGTGGAAATTCTTGGAGCTTACATCTTCAGTACAAGCCTTTGCTTAGGCTTATTTGGTTGGGACCATTTATTATGATTTTAGGTGGCTTGGTTCGAATCTATCTGGCTAAACCACTAACTCGATCAATGAGTTAAAGATGAAACGATATTTACCTATTATTTTATTCTTAGTTCTTTTTATTTCTTTATTAAAAAGTCTATTTCAAGATGAGATGGATATACCATCACCATTGATAGGAAAAAATATGCCCAACTTTTCTTTAACCAGACTAGGTGAAAATACCACGGTTACTGATCAAGACATTTTAGGAGAAGTAGCATTGATTAATGTCTGGGCAACTTGGTGTGTTGGTTGCAAGGAAGAACATCAGTTGCTTTTATCATTAGCTGAAGAACCTTCTATCAATCTACCCATTATTGGTATTAATTGGAAAGATCAAGATCAACTTGCAATTCAATGGTTGGATGAATTAGGTAATCCATATCAAGAAATATTATCAGATCCTATAGGGAACACCGCCATTGACTTTGGTGTCTATGGCGCACCAGAAAGCTTTTTAATTGATCGGGATGGTATTATTCGATACAAACACATCGGTCCTCTAACTCTGCCTATTTGGACCAATGAGATTAAGCCCCTAATTGAGGAATTGAAGCAATGAAATATTCAATAATCGTATTGTTTCTTCTCATAAATTCTAATTGCTTGATATCAGCTGAAGAACAACCAACTGCTGATCAGCAAGAAATGTATCAATCTATTATTCAAGAAGTTAGATGTTTGGTGTGTCAAAATCAATCGATTGCAGAATCCAATGCTGATTTAGCAAAAGATCTTAGGGCTCAAATATTGGAACAGGTGATTGCAGGAAAAACAAAATATGAAATCAAGAATTATTTATTAAATCGTTATGGAGATTTTGTACTTTATCAGCCAGTTTTTAGTCAAAAAACACTTTTGTTATGGATTTCACCCATCATTCTTTTAATTCTTATAGTTGGTTGGTACAGGAAAATAAGTAACTAAATTACAAATGGAATATTCAATATATATCGTCTTCTCTGTTTTATCTTTACTTATATCATTACTTTTTATACCAATTTTTAAGAAACCTCTGCAAGTCCTTCTGGTAGCTTGTTTGCTTACTTTGTTTTTTTTCATCAATTATTCACAAGTATCAAATTACGATTGGAAATCCAATTTGGAAGTTAATAATATTGAATCCATCTTAAAAGAAATGGATCAATACTTATTGAATAACCCAGAAGATGTGGAGGCACTAAAACTTGCTGGTAGCGCCTATCTTAGAATGGAACTCTATGATAAAGCATTTAATTACTTTCAAAATGCTTATCAACTTACACCGAAGGGTGATTTTATTATTTTATTGGGTCTGGTTGAGTCTGGATTGATGAGTCAGTCCAGTAATTTTCCTGAAGATATTGAAGTCCTTATCAATCAAGCTCTTTCTATAGAGCCTTTTAATCCTCAAGCTCTATGGTATGGTGGATTAATTGCAATGAGTAAAGGAGAAACGAAAGTTGCTATAGATCGATTCTCTCAATTGTCTGACAATAAAGACATTTCCATTCAGATGCAAGAATCAATTAATACTCAGTTGCAACAATTAAAACTAATGGAGCGAGCATTTGATGAGTAAGTTAAAAGGATGAAAATGATTAAAAATAGTGATTTAGAGTTTTATCAAAATTTGCATCAAAATAAAATCAATTTAGTCATTCATGTGATTGGGTCCTCAACCTTCATTTCTGGCAACATAGGCTTTTTCTATTGTCTCATTATTCAAAATTATACAGCTGCTTTATCTTGTGTATTTTTAATTGTTCTCAGTGTTATTATCCAAGGCATTGGCCATAGATTTGAGCCGGTCCCTTTTAAAGGATTTAAAGGCCCTGTAGATTTTGTCAAAATTATTTATTTGGAATTATTTTTTATTTTTCCTGTATTTTTATTTTCACCATACTTCAAAGAAAATTGGAAAAAATAAAGGAATATTGAATGAAATATATTTCAATAATAGCAATGTTGCTGTTTATAAATCCAGTATTTAGCGATGGAAATATTGATACTAAGAAGCAACCAAGTAATGATATAGCAGCAGAAGATTTAGTTCTGCGAAGGGCAACTTTGATTGTGAGAGATATTGAGAAGTCTCTAGCACTGTATAGAGATTCTATTGGCATGGATTTAATTTACGATCAGATTATAGAAAGAGGAGAGAAAGAAATAAGACTCATTTTCTTAAAAACTACAGAAGATTTGGTTGGTGTTTTGGGTTTAGTAGATTATGAATACAACAATCCAAATGCTGAAGTGAAAAAGAAACCCATTCGTAAAGAGGGATTTACTCCCCAAAATACTGTTTTAGTTTTTAATACCAATGATTTAGAAAGTCGATGGACTAAAATCACTTCAATGCCTGGAATCGAGATAATACAAGAACCAACTTATACTGAGTACCCTTCTTATAATGGCTCTAGTATTATTAAAGTCAGCGTTTCAAAATTCTATGATCCTGATGGTAATTTAGTTGAACTCAATCAGATACTGAATGCAATTCACTAGATTATGAGAAATACACTTACTTTATTAACACTTTTTTTATTCAGTTCTAATTTGTATGCCATTGACCTGCTAACCGTTAAACAACTAAAGGAAGAACTCAATCAAACTAATCAATCTCTTATTCTGCTTGATGTGAGAACAAGAGAAGAATTTAATTCTGGAAGAATTAAGAATTCTATCAATATTCCTCATGATCTATTGCTATCTGATATTAGTCTTGTTGCTGACTATAAAAACGAGAAAGTGGTGGTTTATTGCAGAAGTGGAAAAAGAGCAAAATTAGTTTTGGATCGGTTATCAGATGAAGGGTTTAGAACGTTAATAGATGTTGATGGTGATATGCTTGCATGGAATAGTGCCAATCTTCCAATAGAGAAAGAATAAACCTTGATGCATAAATATTTTTATATACATTGACCGATGGATATATATAATGAGCCCTCGATGAAAATATTAAGGAACAACAAAACTAAACTTAAACCAGCCATATAGCTGGGAGTTGTCTATTTTTTTCGTTTGACACCCAGCCTTAAATGCTGGGTTTTTTTTTGTAGGAGATTGTTTTGAAATATGCCGTTATAGGAAAAGGGAAAACCGGTTCTCATGTTATTGATCTTTTGAAAGAGAACAATGCTACTTATGGTGTATTTGATTCTAAAAATAGAATCTCTCTTGAAGCACTAAAAAACTATGATGCTGGGATTTGTTTTGTAAATGGCCCTGTATTTAAAACCTTAATCCCTGTATTAATTGATTCACAAATACCTCTTGTCATAGGTACTACAGGCTTTCAATGGGATGAGTCTCTTTTTGTGGATGTTAAAAAAAGAAAATGTCGATGGATTAAGTCAGCCAACTTTTCCATTGGAATTAATGCATTGAATGATGTTTTGAACAATAACTTTACAAGACTAAAATCAATTTATCCTGAGTATAAATTTCTAATTCATGAAGAGCATCATGATGAGAAATTAGATGCGCCCAGTGGAACTGCTCTTAGGTTTGCCGAGATTCTAGGCGATAGAATTGAAATAACACATGAAAGGAAAAACGATATCATAGGTTTTCATTCAGTAAGCATGAATACGAAGAATGAAAAAATAACTATCTCTCATGAAGTCAATAATAGAGCTGTCTTTGCTAATGGTGCCATTAAAGCAACACAATTATTAGTCGATTTAGATTTCGGTATTCATGAATTTGGAACATTGTTGCGTCAAGACGCTTAGAAATTATTATTAAGGAAAAAAGTATTATGAAGATTACAGGAGCAATCACAGCCATTGTTACGCCCATGAGGGAGAATGGAGATATTGATTATTCATCTCTTGAATCTTTGATTGAGATGCAGATCGATAATGGAATATCAAGTATTGTAGCTGTTGGTACTACAGGTGAGTCAGCAACCATAGAGGTAGGTGAGCATTTAGAGATTATCGAATTTTTTGTAAAAAAAATTGATGGACGAATTCCACTGATAGCAGGTACAGGAGCTAATGCTACCAAAGAGGCTATATACCTTACCGATTCTGCTAAGGATCTAGGCGTTGATGCAGTATTATTAGTAACTCCTTATTACAATAAGCCAAATCAGGAAGGGTTATATCAACACTATATGTCAATTGCAGATTCAGTTGAAATACCCCAGATTTTATACAATGTGCCTTCTAGAACGGCAGTACATATTGAATCTAAAACAGTTTCTAAATTAGCTCAACATCAAAATATCATTGGATTAAAAGATGCTACAGGGGATATGGAGATCTTTGAACAACTTAATAAATTATGTGCCTTTGAGATTCAAAACAATACTTTTTGTTTGTATTCTGGCGATGATGAGACATCCTGTGAATTCATTAAGAGAGGTGGTCATGGCAGTATATCTGTAACCTCGAATCTACTTCCTGCATTAGTCTCTAGCATGTGTAAAACCGCAAAAGATAAAGATTCAGAAGCAGAAGCAGAAAGAATCAATGAAATCTTAAGTGAAATCAATCGAGTACTTTTTATTCAATCAAATCCCATACCGGTAAAATATGCACTTTTTAAGATGGGCCTGATAGAGAAAGGTATAAGACTGCCTTTAACGCCATTGGGCGAGAAGCACTTTGATGTTTTGAACAGTGAACTTGAAAAACTGGATCTAATCTAATTATATAAGAGGCTATGTAAATGACTAAAATGCATTGGAAAGAAGCCATTAAACTTCTTGAGCTGGGAGAAATTCGATCTGCAAATAAGGTCCATGGTAAGTGGGAAGCAGATATTGCTGTTAAGGAGTCAATATTAGAGGCTTTCAAAGAAGGTAAACTAATTGACTATACTGATCAGGGATACCCTGGATTCTTTGACAAAGAAAGTGTTCCTACGCAAACATTTAGTTTGGATAGCAATGTTAGGATTGTTCCGGGTGGAAGTTCTATTCGTGTGGGTTCTTATATTGCTGAAGGCGTTATAGTCGTTCCTCCTTCTTACATCAATATTGGTGCTTATGTTGATACTGGAACGATGGTTGACTCCCATGTTTTGGTCGGTTCTTGTGCTCAAATAGGAAAAAATGTCCACCTCTCAGCAGGAGTTCAAATTGGCGGTGTTTTGGAACCCATTGGCTTAACACCCGTCATCATAGAAGATGATGCATTTATTGGGGCTGGTTCAATTATAGTAGAAGGAGTGCAAGTTTCAAAAAGAGCAATCATTGCTCCAGGGGTTGTATTATCTCAAGGCGTCCCTGTTTACGATTGCATAAATGAAAGAGTGCTACCCAAAGGTGAAGCCATTCCAGAGAATGCGATTGTTGTTCCCGGTACTAGACCTATTAATTCAAAGCTATCTTGGGCAAGCAGTCATGATATTTCTATTAACTGTGCTCTCATTATCAAGTATCGTGATTCAAAAACTGATGCCTCTATAGAATTAGAAGAATACTTAAGATAGGAATCAAAATGAAATTAAAAGATAACCATAAATTAGGGTTAGCTAAGGTTATTAAGGATCTTGACTCCTCATTCTTTTACTACGATGTTGATGGGTTTAAGATGCATATAAAATCAATGAGTAAGATTAAGGATGATGCTTTGAAATTATGGTATGCCTGCAAATCAAATCCAGCCTCAGCTATTATTGATGCGATCAGTGATACTTCCTTTGGTGTTGATATTTCAAGTTCAGGTGAACTCAGCCAAGCTCTTGGTAATGGTATTCCTGGGAGTAGGATTTTATCAACTGGACCTTCTAAAACAAAAGAGTACTTGAAATTATTAATAAAAAGTAATGTCGAAATTATTGTTTTAGAGAGCATTAATCAGCTGATTTGGCTGAATGAGATAATCAGTGAATTAAATATTAAACAAAAAGTACTTCTAAGAGTTCAATTAGAATGGGGTGCAGGGGAATCTGTTTTAGGCGGTGACCAAATTACTCCTTTTGGTTTGGATCCTGATGCGTGGAGAAAAATTGACTATACGGAGTTCAAGAATATAAATATTTTAGGATTTCATGTATTTCAATGGGGCAATATTCTCGATTTACAGAACCTTGAGAGTATTTGGAGAAAGATTATTGTAGAAATGAATGCATTATCAAAAGATCTTAAAATTAATATGACAGTAATTGATTTAGGAGGTGGAATTGGTATTCCTTATGATAAGGCTGATAAAGATATTGATTTTAACGATGTTAATGATTTGGTGCTGAAGTTAAAAAATGAATTCTCTTTAGATTCTATATGGCTAGAGCCAGGCAGATACTGTACTGGACCTTATGGCCATTACTTTACTCAAGTGACTGATAGAAAAACAGTACGTGAAAAAGAAATCTTAGTGCTGGAAGGGGGAATTAATCACCTAGCCAGACCTGCACTAACAGGTAATCAGTTTCCCTGTGAGTCATTCAGAGAAAGCAATGAGGCTTCAATAGAATTTCATTTACACGGTCCTTTGTGCACTGCATTAGATAAAATGGGTGTCTATCAGTTACCAGAAGATATTAATGTTGGTGATTGGTTGGTTTTTTCTCAAGTCGGTGCTTATGGGTTCACGGAATCAATGCCTTATTTTCTTTGCCATAATCTACCTGCAGAAGTTATACTTTTAGATGGTCATTTCTCAATATTGAGGGATGTCCAGTCTTCTTCAGATTGGTTAGTGTAATGAATACGTTTAATAAATATAAAATACCAGTACAAGGTCTCCCTAGTGGCGATGATTTGTATATCAGAGTGATTGATGTAGAGGGACCAGAGAAGGGTCCTAAGTGCTATATACAGGCCAGTATGCATGGTGCTGAGCATCAAGGTAATGCTGTTTTATACCAATTACTCAATTATTTAGAATCCAACGACATCAAAGGCTCCATTAGGATTATTCCTACAGCCAATCCTTTGGCAATAAACACAAAAATGGGCCCTTACACATTTGGAAGATTTAATGCAGGGACTGGGGGTAATTGGAATCGTAGCTATTATAATTTCACTGAAAATAATGAAAAAGTTCACCTTTTTGCAAAACAACACTTAAACAGCAGTGAATCGATCATTAATGTCGAATACAAAAAGCTGATGGAAGATTTACTAATCGATCAGATTACAGAATCCAAATACGGTTCTAGTCAGAATGGTCATCTTCATTTAATTCTTCAACAACTTGCTATCAATGCTGATTATGTTCTTGATCTTCATACTGCTGGTGTTGCTACTAGATACCTCTATGCACCAGAATATTTAGCAGAGAGGAGTAGTGCCTTACCATTTCCATTTCATCTTATCATTGGAGATAAGTTTGGTGGTTCTATGGATGAAGCAGCTTTTATAACTTGGGTTAATCTACGTAATATTTTTTCTGATCTGGGAAGGATATTCAATATTGATTTTGAGTCTTATACATTGGAACTAGGAGGGGAAGAAAGGATTTCAATTGAGGAAGCATCAAAAGACTTGGAATATATTCTTGAATACTTATCTCACAAAGGGTTGACTCGAAACAGTGAGACTAAGCCTGAATATAAAATTATAAAGTGTAATAAAAAAGATTATAAGTCCTATTTTGCGAAACAGGCCGGACTCTATGATTTTATTGCTAAACCAGGACAGCTTATAAAAAAGGGAGATCTTTTAGCAATTGGTATTAATTTTGAAAACTATTTTTCAGAAGAATCAATAAAATATGAGGTGTTAGCAAATGAAGATTGCATTGTATTAACACATTATCCAAGTAGCAGTGTTATGCAAGGCACTGAAATCTATCAAGTTATGGAAAAGTTTTATTAATTTATGTATAGATTTCACCCAAATAATTAGCTGAACCTATGACTTCAATTATGTTGTTGGATTGATTATAGCTAACATTCAAGGTCCCATTTTTAAAGATTACAGAGACTTTATGGTTTAGATATCCTTGTTCTATACCAGCCATAACAGCAGCACAAGCACCACTGCCACAAGCCATGGTTTCACCTACACCTCGTTCGTATATTCTCATATGCATGGCTTCTTTATTTTTAATTGAGGCAAGACTTAAATTAACTCCATTGGGAAAATATTTTGATTGTTGTAGGTCATCGCCCCATAAGATTAATGGATCAGACGCTATATCTTCAGAGAAGATTACAGCATGAGGATTACCAATGTTTATGAATGAAAAATCAATGCTGTTATTGTTTGATAAGGTCACCCTATATTGACCTAGATTGTTTGTTTCTTTTGGTGCATTATCCAATATCTTATTGCGTGGGAGTTTCATTCTAACTGAGTATTTTTCTTCATTTACCGGTTTGATCATCCATTGACCAAAGACAGTTTTAATACTAAGTTCCTCATTTAAATTCTTAAAGGTATTTTCTAGATGTTTAGTCAAGCAAAGTGCTCCATTCATGCAATTCTCTGCTGTGCTCCCATCTTGATTGAATATTGTTACTTCAAAGTGATTCTGATTATCAATCAATTCTTTAATTAATATCCATTGGTCGTACTTAATATTTTTTTGGATTAATAATTCATGAATAGCTGAATTATCTATGATTAAATCATTCTTAGAGAATTCCACCAACACTATGTCATTCCCCAAGGCTGAATATTTATTAATCTTCACTTTATTTATTTAGTTTATTAGACAATAGTGTATGAATTTCTGCAGCATAAGATCCTATACTTCCTGCACCCATTACTAGCAAGACATCATTATTCAATTCAGAAATCGTAATCTTGGTCATTAGATCTCCTTTATTCTCAATATAAGTTCCTTTAAAATTAGGAGAATAATCATGAAGTTTATTAATGAGGCTTTTACTCTCAATGCCTTCAATAGCTACTTCACCTGCTGCATAAATATCAAGTAAATAAAGGAAATCAACATCGCTAAGAACATTTATATATTGTTCCAAAAGATCTTTAGTTCTTGAGAAACGATGAGGTTGGAAAATCAAGTTGATTGTTCTGTGGGGCCACATTTCTTTAATAGCATTTAAAGTATTTCTTATTTCTGTGGGATGGTGTCCATAGTCATCAATAAGAATAATATCCTCATCCTTGTTTGAGTATTTACCCATTACCTCAAGGCGTCTTGAGATACCTGAAAAAGATTTTAAGGCTTTTTGAATTTTATCAATATTTACACCCAGTACAGAAGCTATAGCTATTGCTGCAAGAGTATTTAGAGCATTGTGTTTCCCAGTCAAGATGGTTTCTATTGAAAATGTAATCGTTTCACTTTTAATCGTTACATCAAAAGTACTTGATTTTACACCACACCTATAATTGTTTACCATGACATCCGAATCAGTAGAAAAGCCATAAGATATTATTTTTCTGTTAATTTTTTTGGTAATTGATCTTGATCTAATATCATCATTGCAAATGACTACATAGCCTTCTAGAGCCGTGTTATTAGCTTGTTCTATAAATGCATTCTCTAATTCAATCATGCTATTTTCATAAGCTTCCAGGTGATCTCTATCAATATTGGTTATGACTGAAATCAATGGGTTAAAATAGAGAAAAGATTTATCACTTTCATCGGTTTCAGAAATAAAATAATCCCCTAGACCAAATCTCGAATTACCATCATCACTTTTTAGTTTTCCTCCAATAACATAAGTTGGATCCAATCCTGCTTCCGAAAAGATATGTGCCACTAAAGAGGTTGTTGTAGTCTTACCATGTGAACCTGATATGGTGATACCCTTTTTTAGACTCATTAAGTATGAGAGTATTTCAGCTCTTTTTATTAGAGGAATATTATTTGATTGAGCAGCCCGTATTTCACAGTTATCTTTCTTTATTGCTGATGAATAAACAATAATGTCTGCATCTGTAATATTGCTCTTATCGTGACCAATTGTTACAGATATCCCAATATTTAAAAGCCTCTTTACGGCATGATTCATTGTTATATCAGAGCCAGTAACAGTAAAAGACATATTCATCATCAGCTCGGCTATACCAGACATACCAACACCACCAATGCCAATCATATGAATACGCTTTAAGTTCGAAAGATTATTCATCTTTTTGAAGTCCAGTCATTGACCGTTTGTATAAAAGTATTACCACGATCGATATAATCATTAAACATGTCTTTACTAGAGCAGCCTGGCGAAAAGAGTATAACCTCATTTTCTTCAGCTAAATCTTTTGCAATATAAACAGCTGCTTTTAAATCATTAGCAATCGTACAGCTGATTTTATTTTCTAGAATTGACAGAAACTTTTTTTTACTGTTTCCGATAAGGATTATATTTGTTACAGAGGATTCCTCTAGATTTGACACCAATTGATCAAATTCAGAACCCTTATCATCGCCACCCATGATTAAGATAATGTTTCTTTTAAAGCTTTTAATTGAAGCATATAAAGAAGATGAATTAGTTGATTTAGAATCGTTGACCCATTGAATAGAATCATCTGTTGCCACTGTTTGCATACGATGTGGCAACCCTTTAAATTTTTCAAATTCTATTTTCAAAATAGTTTTATTCACATTGAGTAAATGGCAAATAGCAGTGATGGCAAGAAGGTTACTCTTATTGTGATAAAAATCTAGATAAGGATTATTAATTGTTAAATACTCTTCTTTTTTATAATTAATTGTTGATAATTCTTTTGTTTTATCAAATGTGAAGTCAGTCTTTTCTTGATTTTCAATCCCATATCTTAGAATCTTTGATGAATTATGATTGCTGATATTTATATTATTATCATCTGAATTTATCACGATCTTATCTGAGTAGTACGAGAGTTTTAATTTTGCTTTCTGATACTGATCAATTGACGAATGCCAATCTAAATGGTCTTCAGTAATATTTAGAATAACTGAGATATCAGCATGGATATTATTTGAGTAATGAAGTTGAAAGCTAGAAGCTTCAATTACAAAGATATCTGCCTTTTTATTTATTAAATCTAATATAGGTGGGAATACATTACCCCCTACAATACTATTAGTTCCTGAGGCAGAAAGAACCTTATCAATCAAAGTAGTCACTGTAGTTTTGCCATTGGTTCCAGTGACAATTATCTTTTTAGAATTATTGAATGCACAAAAGATATCTAAATCTGTAAGTATCGGTATACCTTGTTTTACAGCCTTTTTGATTAACTTATGTGATGGAGAAATACCAGGCGATATCAATATTAAAGTATAGTCTTCTTTGCATATATTGCCTGCCAGATAATAATTAGCATCAGGATATAGATTCTTAATTTGATTTAACTTTTTTGGACATTTATTGTCATCACTAAAGATTAAAGGGACTTTTTTATTTGCAAAATAATTCGCATAGGATAAGCCAGTTTCTGCTAATCCAATGACTAAGATTCTCTGTGTCTCAAGAGAATTAATTATGTGATTTATATTTTTTATTGAGAATCCTTATCAAGCCATTCAATTACTTAATTTTTAATATTTCTTCTACGCATCGTTGATCAGAGAAATCATATTCTTTTGTCCTATAGATTTGTTTTTCCTCATGACCTTTACCACTTATTAAAACAATATCATTGTAACTAGAAGCTTTTAAAGCATAAAGAATTGCCTCATGTCTGTCTGAGATTGTTTGAGTTCTTTTTTTATCATGAATCCCATTTAAAATATCATTTATTATATTTTTTGATGATTCTGTTCTTGGATTATCGTCTGTGATAATAATTTCATCAGCATATTTTTCTGCCATAGAGCCCATTAATGGTCTTTTTTTATTATCTCTATCACCACCACATCCAAAAACAACGCATACTTTCCCATGGTAGATTTCTTTTATTGTTCTGAGGCTATGTTCAAGCCCATCTGGCGTATGAGCATAATCAATGATTATCTTTTGTTCCCCATAACCATTAATTGATTGCATTCTTCCAGGGGGTAGGGGGATGAATTGAAATGCATTTATAATATTATCTAGTTGGAAGCCTTCACTTAAGAGTATGCCTAATGATAAAAGAAGATTTTGAGCATTAAACCTGCCAGTTAACGGGCTTTTTATCTTGCCTTTTCCAAAATCACTTTCTACATCAATGATCAAACCGTTGCTATCATGTTGCTTAATAGATCCATTGATTACAGGTTTTGATTTTGTTGAGCCTTCTAGTGATACATCCAACTTATCAATAGATTTAGGGATGTTTTCAGAAATCCTTTTTCCAAAAGGGTTATCAATATTAATTACAGCTTTCTTAATATCAATATCATTAAATAGCATAAGTTTTGAGTTTTCATATTCTTTAAGGTCTTTGTGATAATCCAGATGATCATGAGTTAGATTAGTGAATGCGGCTGTTGATATATTAATTCCAGATAGCCGATTCTGCGATAGACCATGTGAGGAGGCCTCAAGAGCAATGTATTCAATATTTTGTTCAATTAAATCGTTAATAATTTGATGCAACTCTATGCAATTAGGGGTTGTAAGAGAAGTATTTTTATAAGGTTCTTCTTTCCCATAACCCAATGTTCCTATAAGGGCTGACTCTTTATTCATTAATGTAATGGCTTTATGAACTAAATGACAGGTTGTAGTTTTTCCATTAGTGCCTGTAATGGCTGATATTTTTAGATGACTGTCATCATAATTAAAAAAATTATTAGTGATGTTTCTAATCTTTCTTTCTAAGTCTTTAATCGGTAGAACGAAGACATCCTTGGGTATATTGTTTAGTCTTTCTTTATCTCTCTCATCAAAAATAATAGCTGATACATTATCTTCATTGAGTTTGCTAAGAAAATCTAGTCCATGATTCTGGATCCCTTTTCGAGCAATGAATAGACCGTTAGTTTTTGCATTAAAGGTATTATCAAAGATATTTGTAATTGGAATATTTTTTGTATTAATGCCTAAAATCTCAGAGAGAGATTTACTCTTTATTGACGGT
>Ga0257121_1000370_pt1 | contig 38450 bp, 35 predicted proteins | sample SI106_100metaG_FD_190180 | JGI IMG/M metagenome (GOLD analysis project Ga0257121, IMG submission 190180) | Marine microbial communities from Saanich Inlet, British Columbia, Canada - SI106_100 | ecosystem: Environmental > Aquatic > Marine > Inlet | place: Canada: British Columbia | collected...
CTTGCGTGTGCTAAACATTTTCCTGGTCATGGGGATACAGATAAAGATTCACATAAAACTCTCCCTACAATAAGTCATTCTAAAAAGAGAATAAATGCAGTTGACCTTGTCCCTTTTAAAAATTTAATTAATAATGGTTTAGGTAGTGTGATGACAGCTCATTTATTTATTCCGTCATTAGATAGTGCTGATAATATTCCAATTTCATTATCTAGAAAAGTTGTAACTGGTTTGTTAACTCAAGAGATGGGTTTCAAAGGTCTAAAATTTACTGATGGTTTAAATATGAAAGCTGTAAGTGATCTATATGCACCTGGAGATTTAGATGTCAAGGCTCTTATTGCTGGAAATGATGTTTTATTATGTGCTGAGGATATACCAAAAGCTATTGAAAATATACAAGATGCTATAGCAGCAAAGGAGCTCTCTCAGATTGAAATAGATTCTAAATGTTGGAAGATCTTAATGGCTAAGAAGTGGATGAATCTGGATCAATATAAACCAATTGATATAGGTATTATTAAAGATAGTGTTATCTCTAGTAAGACCCTAGATCTTAATGCTAAACTAATTAAATCATCTATAACACTATTACAGAATTATGATAGTATTATTCCTTTAGAGAGATTAGATACTTTAAAAATTGCAAGTTTAGTGATAGGAGAAAGTGGAAATTCATTTCAGATGATGTTAAATAATTATGCTGCTGTAGATAGTTTTAGTATTTCTGAAAATGCTAATATTAAACAGCAAGCTATAATCTTAGATAAGTTATCTGAATATAATCTTGTGATTGTTAGTATTCATAAATCAAATGCTAATGCATGGAAAGACTATAAAATTTTAAAAAATACTGATATATTTCTACAGACAATTGCACTTCAATCTAAGGTTATCCTAACTATTTTTGCGAATCCATACAGTATTAATTCTTTACTATTTACTGATAATTTTGATGCGATGCTTCTAGGATATCAAAACAGTAAACTTGCTCAAGATAAAGTAGCACAATCAGTTTTTGGAGGTCTTAGTATTAATGGTGCTATTCCTGTTTCAACCAAGCATTTTAATATAGGTTCAGGCATCAAAACAGATTCTATTAGAATATCATATTCAAATCTTTTAAACAGTGAATTTAATCCAATTTTAAAGTATAAAATTGATAGTACTATTTCTAGCGCGATTTTAGAGAAGGCTATTCCAGGATGTCAAATTTTAATAGCAAAGGAAGGACAAGTTGTATTCAAAGAATCTTATGGATATCATACTTATGATAATAAGATAAAAGTGAAGGATTCAGATGTTTATGATTTAGCTTCAATTACAAAGATAGGCGCTACTGTTCCTGCATTAATGAAGCTAGTAGATGAGGGTGTTTTTTGTGTTGATAGTACTTTGGGTAATTACCTTAGTTTAGAAGGTTCAAATAAGAATGATCTGATAATTAGAGAGGTTTTAACACATCAATCTAAACTTATTCCATGGATTCCATTTTATAGACAAACATTGGAACAGGAATCAAATTCAAACTATATGCAATTAAGAGATACTTTATACTCTAAATTAAAGAGTGATATTTTCTCTGTTAATGTTGCTGACTCATTATATCTCCATTTTTCATTTCCTGATTCTATAATTCAACAAGTTAAAGATTCTGAACTTTTAGATAAGAAAGAATATATTTATAGTGATTTAGGTTACTATCTATTAAAAGAAATCATTGAGAATATTACAAACCAAGATCTTGATAATTATTTAGATGAAAATTTTTATCAGAAATTGGGAATGGAAAACTTATGTTTTCTGCCAAAAAATCATCTTTCTGATAATCGTATTATACCTACTGAAAAAGATTACGAATTTAGAAGTCAATTATTAAAGGGCTATGTTCATGATATGGGAGCTGCCATGTTAGGTGGTGTGGGCGGACATGCGGGCTTGTTTTCTAATGCTAATGATTTGGCTAAAATTATGCAGATGTATCTAAATAAAGGAAGTTATGCAGGTGAATATTATTTATCTGAAGATGTAATAAATGAATTTACAAGTTGTCAGTTTTGTCTGCTAGATAATCGAAGAGGAATTGGTTTTGATAAGCCAGCTTTAGAAAATCAGGAAGGTGGACCAACTTGTAAATGTGTATCAAGATTAAGTTTTGGACATACCGGATTTACTGGCACACTAGCCTGGGCTGATCCTGAAACTAAAATTATATTTATATTTTTATCAAATAGAATTCATCCTGATGCAAGCAATAAGAAATTGTTAGATTTGAATATAAGAACTAATATTATGGAATTAATTTTTAAATATAATGTTGAATAAACTTAAAATAGGAATTGTCTGTTATCCAACTTATGGAGGTAGTGGTGTAGTTGCTACTGAGCTTGGTATTGCATTTGCAGAAAAAGGTCATGAGGTTCATTTTATTTCTTATGATCAACCTTTTCGTTTAGATTTATTCTCGGACAAAATTTATTATCATGAAGTTAATATTCCGTCTTATCCTTTATTTGAGTATCCTCCTTATGAGCTAAATTTAACCAGTAAACTTGTAGATGTAGCAATTCATGAGAAATTAGATATTTTACATGTTCATTATGCTATTCCTCATGCTTCAGCTGCTGTAAGTGCTAAGCAGATATTATCTACATATGGTATTAATCTACCAATAGTAACAACACTTCATGGAACTGATATTACTTTACTTGGTAAAGATAAATCCTTTAAACCTGTTATTGAATATGCTATTAACAGCTCTGATGCAGTGACTACAGTATCAAAAGACCTTAAGAGAGTAACCTTAGAGAATTTTAATATTAAAAAATCTATCTATCATATTCCAAATTTTATAGATATAAAACTTTATAATAAAAATTTGCATGATGATCTTAGGTTACGTTATGCAAAAAAAGATGAATTTATTATTACTCATATTTCAAATTTTAGAAAAGTGAAAAGAATAAAAGATGTAATAAATATTTTTAACAATATCAATAAATTACATAATAGTAAATTGCTAATGATAGGAGATGGTCCAGATAGATTAATGGCTGAACAAATGTGTAGGAATCTTGGTATAAGTAAGAAAGTTAAATTTTTAGGAAAATTAAAATTAATAGAGAATATATTATCGGTTGCTGATATATTCATTTTACCTTCAGAAACAGAGAGTTTTGGCTTGGTTGCTCTTGAAGCTATGGCAAGTAAAGTTGCAGTAATTTCATCAAATAGTGGTGGTCTTTCAGAGGTTAATATTGATGGTTATACAGGCTTTTTATCTGATGTGGGTGATGTAGACAAGATGTCTAATGATCTATCTTCATTGCTTGCAGATAAGAACTTACTATTAAAATTTCAGTTGAATGCTTTTAAGCATGCCCAAAAATTTGATTTACCTAAGATCCTTCCTATGTACGAAGAAATCTATTTTAATTTATGTAATAATGCATCTCAATGAAAAGAATAGGTATAACAGGAGGAATAGGTGTTGGGAAAACATATATTACTGATATTTTAAGAAGGTTAAATTATCCAGTATATAATTCTGATTTAGTTTCAAAAAGATACATTAATAATGACATACAACTTATTGCTTTAATAAAGCAAGAATTTGGAGATGATATGTATAATAATGATGTAGTTAATTCATCTAAACTATCCGATTTAGTTTTTTCCAATCCTTCTAAGCTGAGTAAACTCAATTCATTGGTTCATCCCTTTGTAAAAAAAGATTTTACTATTTGGTGTAACAATCAAGATTCTAAGATAATTTTTAAAGAGGCTGCTATATTATTTGAGAGTAGATCTAACATAGAATTGGATGCAGTGATTTGTGTATGTGCTAATGAGGATTTAAGAATTTCAAGAATAAAAAAAAGAGATAAGAAAACAGAAAGAGAAATTAGATTAATAATATCTCGTCAACTAAGTCAAGATGAGAAAGAAAGACTTTCTGATTTTAAAATTATTAATAATGGAAAGTCATCATTATTATTACAGATTAACAGTATACTTCAAACTTTAAAAAAAGTAACTAATAATTAGATATAAAATAGCAAGATCTATAAATAGAAGAATTCCAAATAATATTGGATTCATATCATATAATTCTTTAAGTTTTTGCCAAATTTTTTCCATAAGCTAAATTTTATATTAATTCTAGTACTACTATATTTTCAACATGATGGGTTTGAGGGAACATGTCTACTGTTTGTATCTTTGTTACATTATATTTTTCTTTCATAATAGAAACATCTCTTGCTTGTGTTGCAGAGTTGCAACTTACGTATACTATACGTTGAGGTAAAATATTAAGAATCTGTTCTATTACTTTTTTATGCATTCCATCTCTAGGAGGGTCAGTGATTATAACATTTGGATGTCCATTCTTATTTATAAATTCATCACTAAAAATATCTTTCATATCTCCAGTGTAGAATGTACAGTTTTTGATATTATTAAATTTAGCATTTTCATAAGCAGCTATTATGCCCTCTTCAACTGAATCTATTCCGATAACAAGTTTAGCTTTTTTTGACACATATTGTGCTATAGTTCCAGTGCCAGTATATAAATCATAAACGATATCATTTTTATTTATTTCTGCTAAATCTCTAGTAATTGAATATAATTTTTTGGCTTGCTTAGAATTTGTCTGGAAAAATGATTTTGGTCCTATCTTGAAAACAAGATCATCGATTTCTTCAGTTATATGATCCTTACCGCTAAAACATATTATATCTTGATCGTATAAAGTATTATTTCCTTTTGAATTTACTGTGTATAGTAATGATGTAATTTCTTTAAATTTATCATTAAGATAATTCATCAATAATTCTATATTTTCAAGATCATTATTAAAAAATTGAACTAGAACCATTAATTCATTAGTGGTTGAGGTTCTAATTAATAAGTTTCTAAGTAAGCCAGTTTGATTTCGCAAATCAAAGTATGGGAGTTTGTTTTTATCAGCAAATTCTTTAACTGCTAACCTAATTTTATTAGAAGGTTCTTTTTGAAGATAGCATTTGTTTAAATCAATTACTTTATCAAACATTCCTGGAACATGAAATCCAAGAGCATCTTTGTTTTTTATTTCTGAATCATTTGCTATCTCTTCTTGAGTAAGCCATCTTTTATTTGAGAATGTAAATTCCATCTTATTTCTGTAGAAATACTCTTGTTCACATCCAATAATCTGATTGTATTTAGAGATAGTAATACCTCCAATTCTAGTTAGATTATTTATAACTTCATTTTGTTTAAATTTTAATTGGCTTTGGTAATTCATATTCTGCCATTTGCATCCTCCACATGATCCAAAGTGTTCACATATTGGATCAATACGGGATTTAGATTTTTTTACTATTTGATTTATGTTGGCTTCCCAATATTTCTTACGTCTTTTAAAAACAGTAATATTACATATATCTCCAGGAACTCCACCTTTGATGAATATAATTACGCTATCATGTCTAGCAACTGATTTTCCTTTTGTAGCCGTATCTATAATCTCAATATTTTCTAATACGATTGGTTTTCTCCGATTTTGTCTTGGCATATTACAAACTTAGTTATTATTGGATTAAACTATTATCTTTGTATTATAAAATAGTTTAAGATGAAAAGAGATAGAGAATATATTGAAAAAGAAAACAAATTTGGAGCTCATAACTACCATCCATTACCCGTTGTTTTAAGTAGAGGTGAGGGTGTTTATGTATGGGATATAAATGACAAGAAATATTATGATTTTTTATCTGCTTATTCCGCTGTTAATCAAGGGCATTGCCATCCAAAAATATTGAAAGCACTTAATACCCAAGCTTCTAAATTAACATTAACTTCTAGAGCTTTTCATAATGATGTACTTGCAGATTACGAAGAGTACATTACTAGCCTATTTGGATATGATAAGGTTTTACCAATGAATACTGGAGTTGAAGGTGGTGAGACAGCAAATAAGCTCGCTAGAAAATGGGGGTATTTAAAAAAAGGAATCCCGGAAAATAAGGCAAGGATAATCTTTGCTAATGGGAATTTTTGGGGTAGGACATTAGCGGCTATATCAAGTTCTGACGATCCATTGTCATATAAAGGTTTCGGTCCATATATGCCAGGATATAGCTTAATTCCATATAACGATTTGAGTGCTTTGGAGCATGAATTCCAGGACACAAATGTTGCTGCTTTTATGGTTGAGCCTATTCAAGGAGAAGCAGGTGTAGTTGTACCTGATGAAGGTTATCTTTCAGGAGTTAGAGCATTATGTACTAAATACAATGTTTTGTTTATTGCTGATGAGGTTCAAACTGGTATTGCAAGAACTGGAAAGATGCTAGCTTGTGATTTTGAAGATGCTCGACCAGATATTTTAATTTTAGGAAAAGCTATTTCAGGAGGAGTATTACCTATCTCTGCTGTTCTCGCTGATGATGATATTATGCTTTGTATTCAACCAGGTGAGCATGGCTCAACATTTGGTGGAAACCCTTTAGCTTGTAAAGTAGCTCAAGCAGCTTTAGAAGTAGTGATAGATGAAGATTTAGCTGGTAATGCTAATGTTTTAGGAAAGTTATTTAGAGATGAACTCAATAAAAGATTAGCATCAACAAATATTGTAAAATTAGTAAGAGGAAAGGGGCTCCTAAATGCTATCGTTATTAATGATTCTGAGGATAGTTCTACAGCATGGGATATGTGTTTAGCATTAAGGAATAATGGTTTATTAGCAAAACCTACACATGGAAATATTATTCGCTTTGCTCCTCCATTAGTAATTACTAAAGAACAGCTTCTATATTGTATAGATATTATAGTAAATACATTAGAAAACTTCGATTAAATAGATATTTCTTATCTTTGCTTCAGAAAATGAAAAAAATATTACATAAAATTTGTGTTTATTTACTTGCTTCATTTGTGCTATTTCTTAGTATAGGTGTTAATATTTCTAAGATTACATGTCATGAAAGTAGTAGTATTGCACTTGGAGATTTTCAATCTGCTTGTCATGAAGAGATTGATGATATTTGTGTTTTAGAAACTAATACTGAATCATGTTGTAATATTGAGAGAGTTATTACATGTTGTTCCTCATTTAAGAATTTATGTGATAAAGAACTTTCTAATATTAGGTATGATTTTTATACTTTGGTTTATGAAAAAATTGATCTTAAAGATGAAGTATTTAATTATATAAATACTTATTCTTTTAATTACAATTTATCATTATTCTATGATAGAATTGATTACAATATACCACCTCCTTTATCTAGAAAAATAGTCTTATCTAAAATTCAATCTTTCTTAATTTAAAATTTATTTATTGCATCTAATGATGTGTAAGTAAAATTTTAATTTAAATCTAGAGAGATATGAAAAATATTATAAAAATTTTAATTGTAGTTTGTCTTAATTTTAACGCTACAGCTCAAAATATTACCGGAAAGGTTTTAGAGCGAATTTCAAATGACAGAATTACCCCAATTATTGGAGCAAATGTATATTGGGAAAATACTACAGTAGGAACTGTAACGAATAATGATGGTGTTTACAATATACCAGAGGCTCCTTCTTTACCTGCTACTCTAATGGTCTCTTTTATTGGATACGAGATTGCTGAACAAGAAGTTATAGACGGTGAGTATATCTTTTATATACAATCGTCATTAGAGTTAGATGAGGTTAATATTAAGGGAAAACAAACGAGTTCAAGATTCTCGACAATTAACACCTTAAATGTGCAAACACTAAATACTCAAGAATTTGAAAAAGCAGCATGTTGTAATTTATCTGAAAGTTTTGAAACTAATGCAACGGTTGATGTAGTCTATAATGATGCTGTTTCTGGAGCTAAGAAAATTAGAATGCTAGGATTAGATGGTATTTATACACAAATAACTCAAGAAAACTTACCTCTAATTAGAGGTCTTTCATCTTCATATGGTTTGACATTTACACCAGGTCCATTTGTAGAATCTATACAGATTATTAAAGGAGCAGGGTCTGTTATTAATGGTTTTGAATCTTTTTCTGGTCAAATTAATTTAGAATATTTTAAGCCTGATTGTTCAGAGAGTCTTTATTATAATCTTTATGGAAACGCTGAAGGTAAAATTGAAAATAATTTAAGGTTGGTGAAAAAGAATGGAAAATGGAAATCAAATTTATTTGCTCATTTTTCATATCATGATACTGAGATTGATAATAATAATGATGGTTTTCTAGACATGCCTCTAATTACCAATTTTAATTTTTTGAATAGATGGAAATTTGAAAACAAGAATGTTGGATTACAATTTTTTGCTCGAGGGTTTATCGAAGATAGGATAGGTGGAACAATAGAAAATAGATCTAATCCATATTTAGTTGAAATAAATAATAAATTAATTGAACTCTCATCAAAGACAGGATTCAGGATGCCTGAAAAGAAAGGAAAAAGTAGTGGTCTTCAAACATCATTTAGACTTCATGATTTTAATGCTGCTTTTGGTGCTAATAAATATAATGGATTGCAAAAGTCTGCATATTTAAATTTAATTAACCAAACATATGTTAGAGAAGAAAAAAATATTTTAAAATTTGGGTTAAGTCTTTATGCTGATGAAATTGAACAAGATATTACTGAATATAATTTAGCAACACCTGATTCCGGAGAAGAAATTTATTCTGAAAATAGAACAGATATTATGCCAGGAATTTTTTCTGAATATTTTCATAAATGGGGTGAGTTATTTAGTATAACTTCGGGATTAAGAGCTGATTATTATAATAAAACAGATAAATTTTATATGATTCCCAGAGTAAATATGAAATATAATCCTAATGAATCAACTGCAATACGAATTTCTGGTGGCCGTGCTTTCAGAAATTCAAATTTTATTTCAGATAATATTTCTCTATTAGCTTCAAATAGAGAAATTTCATTTGGTGACAATTTTTTACCTGAAATTGCATGGAACTATGGAGTTAATTTAACGCATTGCTTTTATCTTAATGATAGAGAAGGAACTTTTAATATTGATTTTTATAGAACTGATTTTGAAAATCAGATAGTAGTTGATGTTGAAGATCAAGGTATCCTTAATTTTACTAATTTGTTAGATATACCTAATCCTATTTCTTTTTCTAATGCATTTCAAATTGATATTGCTTACGAACTATTTAATCGTTTTGATATGAAATTAGCATATAAAATTAATAATTCTAAAACATCATATCTCGGTGGACCAACTTATGATTTTTCTTCTTTATTAGAAACACCTTTACTTCCAAAAGATAGAGCTTTAATTAATTTAGCTTATTCTAATAATGATGCAGATTGGTTATTTGATGCTACATGGAATTATATTGGAAAGTCTAGAATACCAAGACATGAATCAATAGATGCTGAATATTCAGATCCATTTTCTTTAATAAATTGTCAGATAACAAAAAAAGTCAATAATTTCGACTTTTATATTGGTATAGAGAATTTACTTAGCTATACTCAAGAGAATCCAATATTAGATTCGTATAATCCTAGTTCTGATAAATTTGATGCTTCTTTAATTTGGGCACCCGTAATGGGAAGAAAGATATATTTTGGTCTTAGATATAAATTAAATAATTAAGACTTAAGAAGTTTTTCTAAAATTGAGATTGCTGAATCAGCAATTACAGTTCCTGGTCCAAATATATCATAGACTCCTTTTTTAAATAGATAGTCATAGTCTTTTTTTGGTATAACACCTCCAGCAATTACAAGGATATCGTTATTATGCTTATTTAATAGTTCAATTACTTGGGGAATAAGCGTTTTATGACCTGCAGCTAATGATGATATACCTAAGATGTGTATGTCATTTTCAAGTGCTTGCTTAGCCACTTCTTCTGGAATTTGAAATAAGGGTGCTATATCTACATCAAATCCTAGATCTGCAAATGAAGTTGCTACAACTTTAGCACCTCTGTCATGTCCATCTTGACCCATTTTAGCAATCATTATTCTAGGTCTTCTACCTTTTATTTTTGCAAATTTATCTGATAGTTCTAGAGCTTTTTTAAAGTTATTGTTATCCTGAATTTCCATTTTATATACTCCTGATATTATTTGATTTCTAGCTTGATATCTACCAAACACTTTTTCACATGCACTAGATATCTCTCCAAGGGTTGCTCTTTCTTTAGCAGCTTTAACTGCTAATTCTAGAAGATTTCCTTTATTATTTTTACAACTTTCTGTTATGTTCTCTAAGGCTAATGTAACATTTTTTTGATTTCTTTCTTTTTTAATTTTTTTCAGAATATTTATTTGTGACTCACGTACTAATTTATTGTCAATTTCTAGTAATTCAATTTCTTTATCCTGAGTATTTATTTTATTTGTATTAAGCCCAATAATTAGATCTTTTTTACTGTCAATTCTTGCTTGTTTTCTTGCTGCAGCTTGTTCTATTCTCATTTTTGGAATACCTCTCTCAATAGCTTTTTCCATTCCTCCTAATTCTTCTATTTCAGAGATTTGTTTCCATGCTTTTTGGCAGATGTCATGAGTTAATTTCTCAACATAGTATGATCCACCCCAAGGGTCAACTGTGTCACAAATTCCAGTTTCATCTCTTAAATAAATTTGAGTATCTCTTGCAATCTTTGCTGAAAAATCTGTTGGAAGAGCTATTGCTTCATCTAGAGCATTTGTATGTAAACTTTGTGTTCCTCCCATAATTGCTGCCATGGCCTCTATACATGTTCTTGTAATATTGTTAAATGGATCTTGTTCGGTTAATGTCCATCCACTTGTTTGACAGTGTGTTCGTAATGACATTGATTTATTATTTTTGGGATTAAATTCTTTTACAATTTTTGCCCATAATATTCTAGCAGCTCTAAGTTTTGCTATTTCCATAAAATAATTCATTCCTATTCCCCAAAAGAATGATAATCTTGGAGCAAATTCATCAATCTCTAATCCTGATTTTAATCCATTTCTTATATATTCGAGTCCATTTGCTAGAGTAAAAGCTAATTCTAAATCAGCAGTAGCACCTGCTTCTTGTATATGATAACCAGAGATTGAAATACTATTAAAGTTTTTCATTTTTTTTGATGTATATTTAAATATATCTCTAACTATTCTCATAGATTCTTTTGGTGGATATATGTAAGTATTCCTTACCATGAATTCTTTTAGAATATCATTTTGTATTGTACCTCTAAGGTTATTTAAATCAATTCCTTGTTCTTGAGCTGCTACAATATAGAAGGCTAATATTGGTAGGACAGCACCATTCATTGTCATTGATACAGATGTTCTATCTAATGGAATTCCTTCAAAAAGTAATTTCACATCTTCTACAGTGTCAATTGCTACTCCAGCCATTCCTACATCACCTTCAACTCTTTTATGATCAGAATCATATCCTCTATGCGTTGCTAAATCAAATGCAACTGATAATCCTTTTTGTCCAGCTTTGAGATTTTTTTTATAAAATAAATTGGATTCTTTTGCTGTAGAGAATCCTGCGTATTGACGAATAGTCCATGGTTTTGTAACAAACATTGTGCTATATGGTCCTCTTAGAAATGGCGGTTTTCCTGCAATAAATTCTAAATGTTCTATTTCTGTGATATCTTCCTTGTTATAATACGATTTGATTTTAATCTGTTCAGCAGATGTAAATGTTGTAGTATCTTTTTCATGATTTGATATAGCTGAAATGTTATAATCTTTTATTAATTCATTTGTTAAATATTCTATATAGTACGACCCATGTGAAGAATCTTTTACTTTATCTAAATAACTTTCATTAAAAAGTATTTTATGTTGATTTCTAGCTATTCTATCTGAAAAGTCATTAGTTTCTTCATAGCTTGAATTATATGATCTAGACATTATTGCATTTGCTCCTCCTATTATTGCAGACATACATTCAGTAGTAGTGCTTATAATATTGTTAAAACCTTTATCTTCAGTTTTATTTGCTTTAGAAGTAGATGTAAATATATAAGGGTCTAATCCAGTTTTTGATTTCCAAAGAAATCTAAATGCTCTTATTTTTGAAATTTCAAGAAAGAAATTATTATATATTGTAAAATGAAATTGAACATCTCCTTCAATTAATTTTCCTTGTTTATATGCATGTGAAATTTGTTCTTTAGCAGTATTTCCTTTTGCATATACTGTGTTTTTAATATTCTTTATTCTTAGATTTTCTAATCCATGAATAGCACCAATGATATTATTTTTTTTAGAATATTTTTTAAGCTCTTTTATAAATATCTTATTGTAGTTTATGAAATCTATTCTAATATATTCTGTATTGATGTCTTTTAGTAGAATCTCAATGTTATTTGGGTTAGAGAAGCATAATCCACTGATGCCGTTGTTTAATGCGTTTAATGCTTTCTTATTTGCTTTAATAGCATTTCTTGCATCAATCAATTGATAGCTCTCATAGATTTTAGGAAATTCTAAGGTTGTATTTAATTGATTATTACTAAAAAAAGGAGATATTTTTATTTTTTCAACCTTCTTAAATAAATTGTTGTAATCTTCATCTTTGAATTCAGATTTTATATTTTCTTGCCACTCTTTTACTGTAGAATTTGTGAATTTTTTAAAAAGATTACTCATTATTTCTTCTGATTATATAAAGATCTTCATTTTCTTTTTTCATTAAGAATTTTTCTCTTGCAAATTTCTCTATTTTTTCTTTATCATTTAATAAGTCTTGAAATTCAGTACTGTCGCTTTCAATTTCTTTAGTATAAAATAATTTAGTTTTTTCTAACTCTTTGATTTCTTTTTTTAGTTTACTTTGGTTAATTAAATTATAATTATCAAAAAAAATAATCCAAATAATAAATATTGCTAATGCAATGGAATACTTATTTCTTAGATATTTTGGGATTTTTTGTATGATCCCTTTATAGTTAATCATATCTACAAATATAGATAAGTTAATTATTTGTGGAAGTTATTACTAAATGGTATTTAGTATAAAAGAAAAATTGATGGTTGTTTGTTAATATTAATCTTAATTGTTTTCCATTCTGATATTGTTTTAGTTAAGATAGATTCTTTTTCAGTTGTAATGTTTGAGGCAATACAAAGTCTTGATTGTGGACGACAGGTTTTTAAAATAACTTCAAGTAATTGATTGTTTCTATATGGAGTTTCCATAAAGATCTGTGTTTGTTTTTGTGTATGAGCTAATTTTTCAAGTTGTTTGATTTTATTAATTCTCTCTTTTGATTCAATTGCTAGATATCCATTAAAAGCAAAATTTTGCCCATTCATGCCTGAAGCCATTAGCGCTAGTAAAATAGACGATGGTCCTACTAATGGAGTTACTATAATATTGAAGTTATGTGCATATTCAACTATTTTTGATCCAGGGTCTGCTACTGAAGGGGTGCCTGCTTCAGATATTAAGCCTACATCTTCACCTGCTAATATGTGTAGTAGCAAATCTTGTTCATAGTCAATTGAATCGTGTTTCCCATATGCGTAAAACATAGTTTGTTCAATATCTTTTGCAGGATAGATTTTTTTTATAAATCTTCTTGCTGATCTAATATTTTCTACAATAAAAATATTTGTTTTTTTAATTGTATTAAATATAATTGGAGGGATATTTTGTTTTTCAGTGTTTTCGCCAATTACTGTAGGTATTAATATTAATTTACCTTTTATCATATTTTTTGGCTATTATGTCACACGCATTGTTAATAAGTAGGAAAATATTTTCAAATCCTTGTTCGCCTCCATAATATGGATCAGGAACAGATCTAAACTGTTTTGGGAAGGTCTCGTTTAAAATTAAATCAACTTTTTTTCTTTCTTTTTGATTTTTTGCAAGGCTAATTATTTTTGAGTAGTTGTCGCTATCCATTGCATATATTTTATCAAAATTATTGAAATCATGGCTATTAAATTGTCTTGCTCTTTGGTTTGTTAGGTCTATATTATATTTTTCAGCAATTTCAATTGATCTATTATCTGGAGAGTTTCCTACATGATAAGCTGCTGTTCCAGCAGAGTCAATAATAATATTTGGCGATTTTGATCTTAGTATGCCTTCAGCTAATGGAGATCTGCATATATTTCCTAAGCACACCATTAAGATTTTCATTTATGAAAGTGTCAGTCGCTTTTCAATGTCAGAGATATATCCATTAAATCTTTTATCTGTATCAGCAAGATTATTAACTGTTTTACATGCATGAAGTACTGTCGCATGATCTTTGTTTCCACAATGTTTTCCAATCATTGCTAAAGAGCTTTTGGTCATCTGTTTTGCAAAAAACATAGATAGTTGTCTGCACTGTACTATTTCTCTTTTTCTAGTTTTTGATTTCATGATATCTATTGGTATGTCAAAATAATCACATACAACTTTCTGTATGTAGTCAATTGACACTTCTCTGACAGTGTTTTTAACAAATTTATCTAACATATCCTTGGCTAGATCGATTGTTATTTCTTTTCTGTTTAGAGAAGATTGAGCAAGTAGTGAAATTAATGCTCCCTCCAATTCTCTAACATTAGATGTTATTGAGTAAGCTATATATTCAACAACAGAATAAGGAATTTCTATTCCATCTTTTTTAATTTTCTTTTTTAATATTGCTAGTCTTGTCTCTAAGTCAGGAGACTGCAGGTCAGCAGATAATCCCCATTTAAATCTAGATAATAGTCTTTGTTCCATTCCAATAATATCAACAGGGGCTTTGTCTGAAGTTAGAATTACCTGTTTTTTATTTTGATGTAAATGATTAAAAATATGAAAGAATACATCTTGAGTTTTTTCTTTTCCAGATAAAAATTGAACATCATCTATTATTAGTACGTCAATAGACTGATAAAAGTGTACAAAGTCATTTTTCTTATTATCCATGATTGCATCAACAAATTGGGTTTGAAATTTATCTGCTGATACATATAATACTGTTTTCTCAGGTAGTTGGTTTTTAACTTCAATGCCAATTGCATTTGCAAGGTGTGTTTTTCCTAATCCGCCTGAGCCATAAATAAATAATGGATTGAAAGAAGTTCCTCCAGGATTTTGAGAAACAGCAAAACCTGCTGATCTTGCAAGTCTATTGCATTCTCCTTCAATATAAGCATCAAATGTATATGATTGATTTAGTTGAGGGTTGATATTGATTTTTTGTAATCCTGGAATAATAAATGGATTTCGTATAACTGTTTTGTTAATATTGATAGGCATATTAACTGGAGCGTTATTAATCTTTTGCTGATTTAAACTTGGTATCTTTGATACATATGGTTTAGTTCCAGATGAATTTTCCAGAACAATATGATACTCTAGTTTAGCATCTTTTCCTAATTCTCTTTTTATTGTTTTTTTAAGAAGCGTAATATAGTTGTTTTCTAACCATTCGTAGAAAAATTGGCTTGGAACTTGTATGGTTAGTAAATGATCTTCAATGCTTATTGGTTTGATGGGTTTGAACCATGTTTTGAAGTTTTGATGTGTAACGTTATCCTTAATAATTAAAAGGCAGTTATCCCAAATTTCCTGGTAACTCTTTTGTGTCATATTTCTATCTGCTGCTTGTTTACGATATTAATAATTCAAGTTATATATTAATTAGGGATTTGATATTTTTTAAATCTATAAATAATAAGTATAGCAAATATGAAAAACTATTAGTTAATAAAAAAGAAATTCAGCCCTTGACTTTAAAGTTTTTTTTACAGTTCTAAATTATCTGATATAGATTCTGTTATTATTATTAATAATTTGTAAATTTTCTAATAATTTAGACTGCTTTTAGATTGTTTTTCACAAATATTGAGCTATTATTAATATCTATTTCCTTTATATTTTGTTTAAATATAAAATCAATCTTGCCAATATTTATACCTCCCCATCCAACTTGGTTTATTATTACATTTTTATTTATTAGATTAGGTAATATTTTGGGTTTTTTCATAAATGAATGTGTATGTCCGCCAATTATTAAATCTATATCTTTAGTTTTTTGTGCTAGCACTATATCTGATATTTTATTGCCTTTATATTTATACCCAAGATGTGAAAGGCAAATCACTAGATCGCATCCAAGTTCATGTCTTAATTTACTAGCATAATAGTTACTTGTCTCAATTGGGTCTTTGTATACTGTTTCTTTGTATAATTCTTTTGGTACTAAACCATTTAATTCTATACCTATTCCAAAAACACCAATTTTAATATTTTCTTTTTTAAATAATTTATAAGGTTTAAATGTATTCTTTAAGATTGTATCTTTAAAATCATAGTTTGCAATTAAAAAAGAGAATTTAGCATGCTTTAATTGTTTTTTTAAGCCTACCAAGCCATTATCGAAATCATGATTTCCTAATGTGGCTGCATCATATTTCATTTCACTCATAAGTTTAAACTCTAATTCTCCACCATAATAGTTAAAGTAAGGAGTTCCTTGAAAAATATCACCTGCATCAAGTAATAGTACGTTTTTGTTTTCTTTTCTGATATTTTTAATGATATTTGAACGCTGAGCCATTCCACCTACTCCTTTATTTCTTCCTGAATTGAAAGGTTGAATTCTACTATGCATGTCATTTGTATGAAGGATTGTTATTTTATATGTTTTGTCTTCTGCTGCAAATAAAGGATTATTTATAAGAGTAATACCCGCAGTTCCTAAACCTATATGCTTTATAAATTTTCTTCTACTTGTCATTTTCTATTATTGTAATTCTATTATCTAATTTTATATGTATTGTATCACTTTCTTTACAATACTTAATTATTGCATCTCGTAATTTTATTCCAACTTTTTTTTGTTCTTTATTGTTGAAAAATTTCATTTTATCTCCTCCATTTGCTAAATAGTCTGTGGTTAAAACTCTAATAATACTATCATTATTAAAAGAAGATAATATTGTATCTTTTTTTTCTATAATACTTAACCCCCCAATAGGTTCCCCACCTCTTTTTGTTATATATTTTAGTAAATCGTAAAATTCATTTTTATTTAAATCTAAGATAACGAGTTCATTTTCAAATGGCATTACTTTATAGATATCTCGTATTGTTATATCTCCTTTTAAGATTACATCTCTGAGGCCTCCATTGTTAAATACACAAATATCTGCCTTACCATTAGCTATTGACATACTTAAGTCACATACAAAATCACCTAATGTGCCTTCAGGTTTCCCTCTGGTTAAATCATTTTTTGTATAACATATAACCTCATTCATTTCAATATCAAGTTGGCTTTTATAAGGACTGATAATTTTTATAATATTACTATCAACTTCATTTGAAACTTCTATAACTTGAAAATCAGTTGATTTAATACTATAGTCCTGTGAGCAGGATTGGAGTATTAAAACTAATAAAATATTTATGATGATTATATTTCTCATGTATTGGCAATGTTAGTAAATTTTTTCAATTTATATTTATGATAAATTAATTTTTAATAAAATTGTTAAATGTACACACACGAAACTTCTTTAAGGGTTAGATATGGTGAAACAGATAAAATGGGTTTTGTTTATTATGGCGTTTATGCACAGTATTATGAAGTGGGACGAGTAGAGTTATTAAGATCCTTAGGTTTAAGTTATAAATCATTGGAAGAATCTGGTTATGAACTACCTGTTGTAAGCTTTAATATTAATTATAAGAACCCTGCTTTTTATGACGATCAAATAATAATTAAAACAACTATCTCAAATATGCCGTCTTCTAAGATAATATTTGAATATGAATGTTTTAATACTAAAGATGCTCTACTCAATAATGGTAAAGTTGTTTTAGTTTTTGTTAATAAAACAACTAAAAAACCTTGTAAAGCTCCAGGAATTTTATTAGAAAAAATTAGGAGAGCCTTATAGTGTATTTAATACTTTTATGATTAATGTATCTATTATTTTTTTAGGATCCTTACTGTAATTTTGTGTTAATCTGTTTCCTAAAACTGCACATATAGTTAATGTGTTATGTCCGAGAGATTTTCCTAAGAAATATAGAGCTGATGTTTCCATTTCAAGATTTGTAATTTTTGATTTTTTGTAATTAATTTTCTCAATACAGAAATGTATATTTTTTATAGATGATTCTAATCTTAACTCTCTAGCTTGAGGTCCATAAAAACCTGTTGCTGTAAGAGTAATTCCTTGATTGAAATTTTGAAATTTTTCTAGCAAATTATCAGAAGCTCGTACTGCATATGGTCTTGCGTGGTTATTACTCCAATTAGTATTTTCGATAAATATTTCTTCTAAAGCTTTTTCTCTAATTTCCTTTTTTTTGTAGAAATGAGCTAATCCATCAAATCCAATCGCATATGATGACACTATAATTGAGTCTACTAGTATATCTTTATTTAAACTACCTGAAGTTCCTAAGCGGATAATATTTAATGATTTCTTAGTTGAGTTAATTTTTCTTGTTTCAAAATCTATGTTTACAAGTGCGTCTATTTCATTAATAACTATATCAATGTTATCAGTACCAATACCTGATGAAATTACTGAAATTCTTTTTTTGTTATACATCCCTGTGTGTGTGATGAATTCTCTATGTTGAATTTTATATTCAATAATTTGAAATTTTTTTGAGATTTGAGATACTCTTTCAGGATCTCCAACTAGTATAATGTTATTTGCTATTTCATTCTTTTTTAGATTAAGATGATAAATTCTTCCATCCTTGGTAATTATTAATTCTGTATCTCTTAGTTTGTTCATTTAATATGTATTTTTGCCACAGTAAAAATAACAATAATATGTCAGTTATATCAAGTAAAATATTAGTACCTATTGGTTTTTCAAATCAATCATTAATAGCATTTGATCAAGCATGTAATTTTGCTAAATTAAATCATTCAAAAATATTTTTATTATCTGTTATTGAGGAAAGAAACGCAATGCATTCCCTTTTTTTAGATGATAATTCTCATAAATTAAAGAAAATGGTTCTTCACAAGCTTACTGAACTGTCTCAGGAATTTGCTGAAAAATATAGTCTTGAAATAGAAATTATGGTTTCTCAAGGCAAAATATATAATCAAATTAATGAGGTTGCAGAAATGATTGGAGCTGATTTAATAATTATGGGCACAACAGGATCTCCTAAGCAGAAAAAAAATCGTTTTATGGGTTCTAATGCAGAACGTGTAATAAGATTAGCTAAATGTCCAGTAATGACAATAAAGGGAGCAACAATAAAGGGAGCATGTCGTAATATTATCTTACCTCTAGATATAGAGAAGGAAACAAAAGAAAAAGTTACATATGCAATTAAATATTCTAGACAATGGAATGCAACTATTCATCTAATTTCTGTTGTATTAAGAGATAATTCTATTGTTAGAAATAAATTAGTTAGAAATCTTAAGCAAGTTGAAAGTTTTATTAAAGATGCTAATATATCTTGTACCTCTATTTTACTTGAGGGAGATAAAAAACAAAATCTAGGAGATTTTATTTTTGATTATGAAAAGAAATTTGATGATGATGTTATTATTATTATGACTAAAAAAGAAGAACTTTCATTATCAAAGAATATTAGTGTTACTGCAAGGTATATTATTAATAATTCTCCTATTCCTGTTATCAATATACGTCCTAAAGAACGCAAACATCTTACAGGCCCAACTACTGCATTTTAACAAAAAAGCATGAAAGCAGAAATTATTACTATTGGTGATGAGATACTTATAGGTCAGATAGTAAATACAAATGCTACTTGGATTGCTAATTCTTTAACTAAAATCGGAATTGAATGTATATCTATTAGAACTATTAGGGATTTACATGAAGATATAATAGAAACACTAGAAAGTTCCTTAAATAAAGTCGATCTAATAATTATGACTGGAGGTTTAGGTCCAACTAATGATGATCTAACTAAAAAATCATTATGTAAATATTTTAAGGATTCTCTAGTTTTAAATCAAGATGTTTTAGATGATATTATTTCTTTTTTTAAAAATAAAGGAAAAGAAGATATTTTAGATCTAAATAAAGAGCAAGCATTGGTTCCTTCTAAATCAAAAGTAATAAGAAATAAGCTAGGTACAGCACCAGGATTATGGTTTACACATTTTGGTAAAGACATAATAGCATTGCCGGGCGTTCCCTATGAAATGAAAGCTCTAATGAATCAATTTTTAATTAATTTTCAAGAGAAAAATGATTTACCACATATTGTCAAAAAGACAATTTTTGTAAGAAATATTGCTGAATCTAAATTAGCTTTTATGCTAAATGAATGGGAATCTAATATTCACAAAGAAATTAAATTAGCTTATCTCCCAAGTCCAGGATTGGTTCGTCTACGTTTAAGTTGTTCAGGAGCTGATAAATTTTTTCTTGAAAAAATCATAAAAATCGAATTAGATAAGCTAAGTAATTTTGTAGAATTTGACAATGAAAAACTCAATTTATCACAAATGGTATTTGATTTTTTTATAAATAATAATATTACTCTTTCGGTAGCGGAGAGTTGTACTTCTGGTTTAATTGCAGCTGAATTAGCATCTTTTTCTGGTAGTTCAAAATATTTTAAAGGTGGAGTTATTGCATATAATAACGAAATAAAAAGGGATATCTTAGATATTCATATTGACTCTTTAGAAGAATATTCCGAGGTTAGTAATGAAGTTGTGATGGAAATGGCTAGTAATGTAAGTAAACAATTTAAATCTGATTTTTCTATTGCTACATCTGGGTATGCAGGACCATTAGGTGGCACAACGAAAAATCCAGTTGGCACTGTATTTATAGCGGTTAAATCTCTTGACAATATTATATCAAAAAAATATCTCTTTAGTGGAGATAGAAAACTAATTCTACAGCAAGCATGTAATAAGTCACTAGAGATGCTACTAGATGAGCTAAAAAAATACCAATATATTTCTGTCAAACAACTTTAGATTGTATATTTGCAACCTTAAAATTCAGTAATTATGTCAAGAGTTTGTCAAATAACCGGAAAAAAAGTAATGGTAGGAAACAATGTTTCTCACTCTAATAGAAAGACGAAGAGAAAGTTCTACCCAAATCTTCAAACTAAGAAATTTTTTGTTCCTGAAACTGGAGAGTGGATTATTTTAAAAGTATCTGTAAATGCCTTACGAACAATAAATAAGAATGGAATAGCTTCAGTATTATCGAAAGCTATTGAAAATGGAAATATATTGGTTTAAGTATTAAAAAACTATTTAAAAAAAGTTGCTATCTTTGATTGCAACTTTTTTTATATAAATACTTAGCTTAATGAAAAATCTTATATACCTATTTACTTGTTATTTATTTATTTCATTGATTTTCTCATCATGTGAAAAAGAACTTCTTGGATGTATAGATCCAGTAGCTACTAACTACAATAATCTTGCTAACACTGATGATGGTTCATGTCTATATCCAATTCCGTGGGCTGAATTGGCGTTAGGTACTTGGAATATAGATCCAAACTGTGATGCAATTTCTATACCAGTAATTGGTGATATTTCTTTAAATGATCAGCTTCCCACAACTGTGGATGTTCAATCAGATGGTAATCAAACTTTATATATTGATCTTAATGGTTCTCAAATTACAGGAACTATTGATGATAATGGTAGTATTACAGTAGATCCTGTAACTGTTTCAATAGATGTTGGACTTGGTCCATTTGATGTAGATGTTGTTGGTACGGGACAAATTATTTCAGAAAATTCTGGTTTAATGGATTTAAATTTCTCAGGTACTATATCAGGATTGTTTCCTTTTTCTAGTGATTGTGCCATGATATTAACTAAATAATAAATTAACAATGAAAAATATTTTATCACTTTTTACAAAAACTTTTTTAATTTTCTCACTTATCTCTTCTTGTAGTAGTGGTGGTGATTCAGATGAACTAGGACCTATAGATTTTTTTAATTTAGAAGATGCTGAAGGAGTTTGGGTTATGAATCCTTTATGTGAAGATTATGAATTTGGAAATACAATTATTTCTTTAGATGAAGAATTACCTGATTCTGTGAATGTTTTATCTGACACTTTATCAAATATTTATATTGAAGCTGGAGAAAATATTATTTTAGCCTCAATTAATAACGCTGGTATTTTTAATATTGAACCTCAACTTTTTCTTGCTCAAGTAGTGTTATTTGGATTACTGACAGATATTCCAACAAATATTCAAGGAAATGGTTACCTAAACGATTCAATTGGAAATATGGATGTAATGTTTTCATTTGAAAATATTTTACAGCCTGGTAGTATCGATTCAATTAACTGTTCAATAGATCTTTCAAGATAAAAAATAATTTTCTTAAAAATGAAAAGATTAATCTTCTACATTTTAATTTGTAGTATAAGTACTAATCTTTTTTCTCAGAATTATTCCAAAGGAGATAGTTTAAGAGGAAATTTGTCATCTTTTAGATCTTGTTATGACGTTTTCTTTTATGATCTTTATATAATAGTAGATGATAAGCAGAAAAAAATTCTTAATTCATCAAATAATATTCATCTTACTGCACTTACAGATTTTCAAAAAATTCAAATTGATCTTTTTGAAAATTTAAAAATTCATTCCATTAAATTTGAAGATAAAGAATTGGATTTTCAAAGAATATATAATGCTGTTTTTATTAATTTTCCAAGAGTAATAGAAAGTGATGAAAATATATTTTTTAAAATTACTTATTCAGGTAACCCAAGAGTTGCTGTAAATCCTCCTTGGGATGGAGGTTTCTCATGGGAAAAGGATAAGAATGATAATTCTTGGATAGGAGTATCATGCCAGGGATTAGGAGCAAGCTCATGGTGGCCTTGTAAGGATCATCAATCTGATGAACCTGATAGTATGAAAATTACATGTTCAGTTAGAACACCACTACAGGTTATCTCTAATGGTAATTTAATTAATGATACTGTTGTTTATAATAAAGATCTCAATACTTTAACTACAAAAAGTTCATGGTTTGTATCATATCCTATAAATTCATATAATGTAACTTTATGTATTGGAGATTATATACATTTTAATGATATTTATCTAAATCAAGAAGATACTCTTGATTTAGATTACTACGTTCTTTCTTATAATAAAAAGAAAGCAATGGAGCATTTTAAGCAGGTTAAGCCAATGTTAGCTTGTTTTGAGAAATATTTTGGTCCATATCCATTTTGGAGTGATGGATATGCTCTTGTGGAAACTCCTTATTTAGGAATGGAGCATCAATCTGCTATTGCCTATGGTAATAATTTTTTACCTGGATATAATGGTAATACAAAATTTACCGCAGGATTTGATTTTGATTATATTATTATTCATGAAACTGGTCATGAGTGGTGGGGAAATAGCGTTACAACAAATGATATAGCAGATATGTGGATTCATGAAGGTTTTTGTACATATTCTGAAGTTCTTTATGTTGAGTGTATATATGGTTATGATGCTATGCTTGAATATGTTAATAATCAAAAAAATAGTGTTCGTAATGATAAACCAATAGTTGGGCCTTATAATGTAAATACAAGGGGGAGTAATGATATGTATCAAAAGGCTTCATTAATGCTTCATACTTTAAGAAGTGTAATTGATAATGATTCTTTATGGTTTTCTTTAATAAAAGGAATCTCATATGAATTTAAGCATAAAACTATTGATGGCATTGATATTATTAACTATATCAATTCAGTAATTCAAAGAGATTTTTCTATTTTCTTTAATCAATACTTAAATACTAAGGAAATACCCATTTTGGAATATAAAATACAAAAGAACGGAAGAGAACATACTTTAATATACAGATGGGATGCTATTTCAGGTTTTAATATGAATGTGCTTGTTAATGATGGTATTAAAGATATATGGATTACTCCTGAAGATACATGGCAAGAATTATCATTAGGATTTTGTGATATTAAAGCTTTTAATATTCGCCAAGATTTATTTTTTATAGATGTAAAAAAGATTAAGTAGTTGTATTGATTTTATAAAATTTAGTTAAATTTGCAATCCAATAAATAAAAGAAAATGGCAAAGAAAGGAAATAGAGTTCAGGTAATATTAGAATGCACTGAGCATAAGGCAAGTGGAAAGCCAGGAACGTCACGCTATATTTCAACTAAAAACAAGAAAAACACCCCAGATAGGTTAGAGTTAAAGAAATTTAATCCTATTCTAAAGAAAATGACTATTCACAAGGAAATAAAATAAAATGGCGAAAAAAACAGTAGCATCATTACAGAAAAAAGGAGCTAAGGCATTTACAAAAGCTGTTAAAATGATTAAAAATGAGAAAAAAGGTTCTTATTCTTTTAAAACAGAGATTGTTCCTAAAGATAAAGTAAATGATTTCTTTGCAAAAAAATAGTTAAAATTTACACCTAAAATCATAGCTTCTTTCTATATTTGAAAGAAGCTTTTTTTTTAAATATTAAAATAAATTATGACATTCTTTAATAAAATAAAAAACTTATTTACTAAAGTTGAGGAAGAGAATATTTCAGAATTATCACAAAAGAAAGTAAAATTACATAAAGGTTTAGAGAAAACTAAATCAAGTCTATTTAAAAAGATATCAAGAACTGTAGTCGGAAAATCAAAAATTGACGAAAATGATTTAGATGATATTGAAGAGATTCTAATTACATCTGATATCGGAATTGAAACAACATTAAAGATTATTGAAAAACTCGAAGAAAGAGTTGAGAAGGATAAGTATATTAACTCTAATGAATTAAATAATATTCTAAAGATAGAAATTGCTAATTTACTTGTTAATAATTCTGATATCATTGATGATTTAGATTCTGAAAAAAATGATCCATATGTTATTATGGTTGTTGGTGTAAATGGAGTAGGGAAAACTACAACTATTGGTAAATTAGCATATAAATTTAAAAAATCTGGTTTTAATGTTATTCTTGGAGCTGCTGATACATTTAGAGCTGCTGCTATTGATCAATTAGTAATATGGGCTAATAGGGTAGGTGTTGAAATTGTTAAGCAAAATATGGGTTCTGATCCTGCTTCAGTGGCTTTTGACACCTTACAATCTGCTAAGTCTAAAAATGCTGATGTAGTTATTATTGATACTGCTGGAAGGCTCCATAATAAAGTTAATTTAATGAATGAGTTAGCTAAGATTAAAAGTGTTATGAGTAAGGTGATTCCAAATGCTCCTCATGATGTCATGTTAGTATTAGACGCATCTACAGGACAAAATGCTATTGAACAAGCTAAACAATTCTCTGCAGTAACTCAAGTTAATTCTTTAGCCTTAACAAAATTAGATGGTACAGCAAAAGGAGGTGTTGTTATTGGTATTTCTGATCAGTTAAAAATACCTGTTAGATATATAGGAGTTGGAGAAGGCATGGAAGATTTACAGATTTTTAATAAGGAAGATTTTGTAGATACATTATTTACTAATTAATGATTGAAATATTTATTTTTGTTAACTAATATATAAATATAATGTTTGAAAATTTATCAGAGAAGTTAGATAAAGCCTTTAAGGTTTTAAAAGGTCAAGGTAATATATCTGAAATAAATGTTGCTCAAACTATGAAGGAAATTCGTAAGGCTCTTATTTCAGCTGATGTTGATTATAAAACAGCAAAAGAATTTACTGCTTCTGTTAGAGAAAAAGCATTAGGACAAGAGGTTCTTACAACATTAAAACCAGGTGAGCTTTTAACAAAAATCATGAAGGATGAACTGGCATCTTTAATGGGGAGTGATTCAGCTACAATTAATTTAAGCTCTAAACCTTCTATTATTTTAGTTGCGGGTTTACAAGGGTCAGGTAAAACAACATTCTGTGGTAAATTAGCGCATTATCTTAAAATTAAAAATAAAAAATCTCCACTTTTAGTTGCGTGTGATATTTATCGTCCAGCAGCAATTGATCAAATCACTATATTGGCTGAACAGATACTAGTTGATGTTTATAAAGAAGTTGATAATAAGGATCCTATTATCATTTCAAAAAATGCAATTGATTATGCTAAAAAAAACAAACATGATGTAGTGATAATTGATACTGCTGGTCGTTTAGCTATAGATGAACCAATGATGCAGGAAATTACCAATATTAAATCAGCGGTTCATCCTGATGAAATTCTTTTTGTAGTCGATTCAATGACTGGGCAAGATGCAGTTAATACTGCTAAAACTTTCAATGACAAATTAAATTTTGATGGAGTTGTTTTAACAAAGCTCGATGGTGATACTAGAGGAGGAGCAGCCTTGACAATACGTTCAGTTGTTGATAAGCCTATAAAATTTATTGGAACTTCTGAAAAAATGGATGGTCTTGATGTTTTTCATCCTGAAAGAATGGCAGGAAGGATTTTAGGGATGGGGGATGTCATTTCATTAGTTGAACGTGCTCAACAACAATTTGATGAGCAAGAAGCTAGAAAAATTCAAAAGAAAATTGCTAAAAATACTTTTGGATTTGATGACTTCTTAAGTCAGATTCAACAAATAAAAAAAATGGGTAATATTAAAGATTTAGCTGGCATGATTCCTGGAGTTGGAAAAGCAATTAAAGATGTAGATATTGATGATGATGCTTTTAAAGGTATTGAATCAATTATTTATTCTATGACCCCTTTTGAGAGAAGTAATCCAAATATCTTAAATGGTAGTAGAAAGAAAAGAATTGCATTAGGAAGTGGTACTAACGTACCAGAAATTAATCAACTTATTAAGCAGTTTAGTCAAATGAGTAAAATGCAGAAAATGATGCAAAGCGGTGGAGCATCAAAGATGATGGAAATGATGAAAGGAAATAATATGCCAAAGATATAATATGAATATCTTAGACGGAAAAAAAACATCAAATGATATTAAGAATGAAATAGCTAATGAAGTTGTTAGTTTGATCAATTTAGGCATGAAGAAACCTCATCTTGCCGCTATTCTGGTTGGAGATAATGGAGCTAGTGAGACTTATGTAAATGCGAAGGTTAAAGCATGTGAGAGAGTAGGTTTTGATTCTACCTTAATTAGGTTAAATGATAATATAACTGAAGATTTATTAGTTGAACAGATTATTAAAGTTAATAATAATGATAGTATAGATGGTTTAATTGTTCAGTTACCACTACCAAAACATATTGATGAAAAGAAAATTATTAATACAATTAGTATTAATAAGGATGTTGATGGTTTTCATCCTTTGAATATAGGTAACATGACTCTTAATCTTCCATCTTTTATACCTGCAACTCCTGCTGGTATTTTAGAATTATTACTCAGATATGATATTGATACAGTAGGTAAAAATTGTGTAGTTCTTGGAAGAAGTCATATCGTTGGGTTACCAATTAGTATTCTTATGGCTAGTAATAGTAAGCCTGGAAATTCTACTGTAACAATTGTTCATAGCAAATCAAAAAATATTAAGGATTTATGTCTTAAAGCAGATATACTTATTGTGGCCTTAGGAATTGCTAATTTTATAACTAATGATATGGTTAAAGAAGGTGTGTGTATTATAGATGTTGGCATAACACGTATTAAATCTGATAAAACAAAATCTGGATGGAAACTAGTTGGAGATGTAGATTTTAAAAGTGTTAGTGAAAAATGTAGTTACATAACTCCTGTACCTGGTGGAGTTGGTCCGATGACTATTGCAATGTTGTTAAAAAACACATTATTAGCATCAAAATCAAAGATTTAATGTCTATTTCATTAATTTAATTATATTTGCAAAGTTTTGTGGGGTTGTTCCCACTAGTATTAATTAATAATAATAAACAATTATGGAAGGAACAGTAAAATGGTTTAACTCTAGCAAAGGTTATGGTTTTATCGAAGGTTCAGATGGAACTGATTACTTTGCACATTTTCAAGAAATTCAATCTGAAGGCTATAAAACTCTTAAAGAGGGTTCTGCAGTTTCATTTGAAGCAGCGGAAGGTGAAAAAGGACCAGTTGCAAAGAATATTGTAGATGCTTAATTAGAAGTATTTAATTTACAATTTTTAAAACGGACTTTTATAGTCCGTTTTTTTTTATTTTATTTTCTCTTCTAGCATAAAAACTTTATCTCTTAATTTAGTTGCTTCTATAAAGTTTAAGGATTTGGCCATCTTTTGCATTTCATACTTTGTAGATTTAATTAGTTTTTCAATCTCTTTTTTTGTTAATTTATTAATATCTACAATCTCTTCTTTATTGTGATGATTACTAATTTTGTAAGGATTAAGGCTGCTTGCTATAGTATTTTCTGTCTTTTTTTTAATTTGTTTTGGAGTAATATTATTTTCTTTATTATATTTTATTTGTTTTTGTCTTTTAATATTTGTTGAATCAATAGTTTTCTGCATTGATCTTGTTATTTTATCTGCATACATAATAACTAATCCATTTATATTTCTAGCTGCTCTTCCAGAGGTCTGTATTAAAGCTCTTTCAGACCTTAGGAATCCTTCTTTATCAGCATCCATAATAGCTACTAAACTTACTTCTGGGAGATCTAAACCTTCTCTTAATAAATTAACTCCAATTAATACATCAAATTCTCCTATTCTTAGTCCATGAATAATTTCTACTCTTTCTATAGTATCAACATCAGAATGAATATATCTACATTTAATATTAACTCTTCCAAGATATTTAGTTAATTCTTCTGCCATTCTTTTTGTTAGAGTTGTAACTAAAATTCTTTCTTTTTTAATTATTCTGATTCTAATTTCTTCTATTAAATTATCAATTTGATTTTTACAGGGTCTTATTAATATTTTTGGTTCTAAAAGTCCTGTTGGTCTAATGACTTGTTCAATAATAATTCCTTCACATTTTTCTAGTTCATAATCTGCTGGTGTTGCACTAACATAAATTGTTTGATTACTTATTCTTTCAAACTCTTCAAACTTTAGTGGTCTATTATCCATTGCTGCAGGTAATCTAAATCCGTGTTCAACTAAATTGTATTTTCTTGATTTATCACCACCGTACATAGCTCTTATCTGCGGAAGAGTTACATGACTTTCATCTATTACTGTTATAAAGTCTTTAGGAAAATAATCTAGTAAACAGAATGGTCTAGTACCTTCAGATCTACCATCAAAATATCTAGAGTAATTTTCTATTCCTGAGCAATATCCCAATTCTTTTATCATTTCTAAATCAAAACTAGTTCTTTCTTCTATTCTTTTTGCTTCTATATTTAAACCTGATTTTTTAAAAAACTGTATTTGGTTTAGTAAATCATCTTGAATATTTTTTATTGATTGATGTATTTTGTCTTTTGAAGCAATAAATATACTTGCCGGAAAAATTTTAATTTCTTTTAATTCTTTATAAATATTACCATTTTCTGGATTAAAACTTTCTATCTCTTCAATTGTATTTCCAAAGAAATGTATTTTGTAAGCTATATCTGCATAACCAGGATAGATATCAATAGTATCTCCTTTAACTCTAAAGTTTCCTCTTTTAAATTCTGATGTTGTTCTAAAGTATAACCCTGCAACTAATTCTTTTAGTAGTTCTTCTCTTGTTTTTTTTAACTTTTTTTTAAGTTCAATAATATTATTATGAAAATCTTCTGGATTTCCTATGCCATATATGCATGATACTGAAGCAACAACTATCCCATCTCTTCTTCCTGATAAAAGAGCTGAGGTTGTACTTAATCTAAATTTCTCTATTTCTTTATTTATTGAAAGATCTTTTTCTATATATGTTCCAGAGCTTGGAATGTATGCTTCTGGTTGATAATAATCGTAATATGAAACGAAATATTCTACTGCATTATTTGGGAAAAACTGTTTAAATTCACTAAAAAGTTGAGCTGCTAATGTCTTATTGTGGCTTAATACTAATGTTGGTTTTTTAACTTCTTTAATTACATTAGCTATTGTGAAAGTTTTTCCTGATCCTGTAACTCCTAATAAGGTTTGATAATGATCTCCTTGATTAATTCCATTTACTATATCTTTTATTGCTTGAGGCTGATCTCCTGTGGGAAGAAAGTCAGAGATTAATTCAAAATCCATTCTAAATCCTATTAAGAATTTTTAGTTTATTCTTTAATAATGTGATTTCTTCAAATAAATTACTAATGTTATTTTCTATTTGCTCTAAGAGGGGATTTTTTCCTTTGTTTCCAACGAAAAATGATTTATTATTTTCAAATAGTATAATTTCTTTATTTTTATCCTCTATTTTTTCTTTTATTATAGATTTTTCCTTATTTATTTGATCTTTGTTATTTTTTATAAGGGTAGCATTAATTAAGAATTTTTCATTTTCTATTTCTTGTTTTTCTAAATCTAAATTTGATACAACTTTTTTACATGCTAATTTAAATTCTTTGTCAATTTGAAATGAATTTGGAGATTTCTCAAGTTTATTCCATTGTTCACACTTATCTTTAATAAACTGAATATCATCTAAAGGTTTTTTAGATTTCTTAAATTTCGATATTAATAATAAGATATCTGTTTTAGCTTTTAAATTTTTCTTCTTTTCTTTATCAGATTCTTTATAAAATTCTTTTCTTGCATGAAAGAAGTTGTCACATGATTTTTTAAACTTTTTCCAAAGATTATCATTTATTTTTCCTTTTATAAAACCAGTTTTTTCCCAATCTTGCTGTAATTTAATATATTTTTTGCTTGTTGTATTCCAATCCTGATTCCTTGTAATTTTTTCTGCCTCTTCACACAATCTACTTTTTTCTTCAATTATATTTTTTAAATTTTCTTTTCTTGACTTATAAAAGTTATTTTTATTATTATAAAAACTATTTACTGATAATTGAAATTTTTGCCAACATTTCTTATTTTCCTTTATACTTACTCTACCATGTGATTTCCATTTTTTAGAAAGTAAATCAAATTGCTCAATTGCCTGTAAACATTCTTTGTGCGATTTAAATTCTTGTTTACTTAATTTGTCTATTTCAAAGCAAATATTATTTTTATTTTCAATTTTTTTAGCATCATTTTTTTTAATCTCTAAAAAATGATCATTTCTCTTCTTGTTTATTTTTCTACTTGCTTCTTGAAATCTTATCCAAATACCATCTCTACTTTCTTTGTTAACAGGCCCTGTGTTTTTCCATTCCTCATGTAGATCTTGAAGTCTGGTATGCATTTCATTTAAAGATTTTAATGATTTTAACTTCTCAGCTCTAATACAAATTTTTGTTTTTTGTTCTAGATTCTTTTTAAAATCTATATCTCTAAGATCTTTGTTAAGTTTCAGGTAATCATAAAACACTTCTGTATAATGATTATACATTTGCCAAATTTCATTTTTTTGACTTAAGCTTACATATCCTGTATTATTCCATTTTTTTTGTAATGATCTAAACTTTTTAAAGGTATTCTTCTCCAATTCAACTTCTGAAGTTAACTCTTTAATCTCATTTATTATTTCTTTTTTGATTTCTAGATTTTTTGACTCTTCTTTTTCAATTTTTTTTCTAAAGTTATTTTTTTGTTTTCTATATTCATTAAAAAATTCTTTAAAAATTTCTTCTTTCGGATCAATATTTTCATTTTCTATTTTATCTGATGATCCATTTAATTTCTTATAGAATAGTGCTTTTACTAGCTTAGCTTTTTTAGAAATTGATATTGGGTTATTATGATTTGTAAAACTTTTAATTATATCAATTAATTGATCAATTGTTGCTTCTTCTATTTTTATATCATTATTATCGATGATTACATCTTTTTCTTGTAATGATTTTAGATCTTCTTCTTTTGATATTTTCTCTTTTTCCACTGACATTTTTTATATATAAATTGAATTATTTGTCTTAAATTTTCTCTTAAACTCAAAGTAATTTTATTGTTGTTTTAAATTACTTAATGATTCCATATTTTCCACGATTCATTTGCTTGAATCTTTAGCATTTCATTTCCATTTTTAGTTTGACAACCTTTGTTCTTTGCTTTTTGTAAAAATAAAGTTTCTTTTGGATTATATATTAGATCATATACCAAATGTTTCTTATTAAGCAGATCATATTTAATATTTGGAAATGTCTGAGAATTTGGATTCATCCCTAATGGAGTAGTGTTAATAATAATTTCATTAGAAATTATATCTTGATCATTTAGATCTTGATATTTGTTTTTTCCTTTTCTTGATACTACCTTAAAATTTATTTTATTCTTTTTAAGAACATATTGTACTGCATTACTAGCTCCTCCGTCACCAAGAATTAAAGCATTTTTTCTATTTCCTATAATTGGCATAATACTTTGTTCAAACCCTATGACATCTGTATTATATCCTATTAGTTTTTTATTTTCAATTTTTATAGTATTTACAGATTTTATTGATTTAACTTCATCACTTATAATATCTAGTATTTTAATAATTTCTTTTTTATATGGAATAGTAATGTTTAATCCAATTAGATTCTCCTGATCAATTATATTTATGACCTCATTAATATTATTAATTTCATAGTTATTATAACTATGATGATATAAATTTAATTTCTGAAATTTTTTATTAAAAAAGATTTTAGAGAATGAGTGTTGAAGATCTTTGCCAATTAAACCAAATTTTTTCATTTTTTCTCTATTGAATTTCGCTCTATTAAGTATACTATTAAGATTCCTGAAATAATCATAATTAGTGCAGTTAAATTATCTATATTAATTTCTTTTGGAATATAATTTTCATATTCTTTAGTTATTATCTTATCATCGATTTTAATTGTTTTAATTTCATTTTTCCAAGGCCATATAATTGCTAAGGAACCTGCTATGAAACCTGTTAAGATTGCTAAGGTTTGGTCTCTATATTTTTTCAATAACCATGAAAGCAAATGAGAAAAACTCAATAAGCCAAATAATGATCCAGCACAAAAAACGGATAGAATTGTAAAATATTTAAAGTCATTGAATAGTCCTTGAACTGCTGTTACTAATATTAATTTATAGTTACCGAGTATCATTAATAGATATGAACCAGATAATCCAGGAAGCATCATTCCGGAGATTGAAATTATTCCACAAAGGAATATATAAAATAAATTATCATTTGGTTCACTATTTGGTGAAATATTCATTACTATAATAGCAATAATCATCCCTAGTGTTAGACAAGTAATAGAAGAGATATTCCATTTTTTTATTCTTTTTCCAACAGAAAATATTGAAGCTGCTATTAGCCCAAAAAATAGTGACCAGATATATAAAGGATATTCTTCTAATAAAAAACCTAAAGGATCAGCAATTATAAAAAGAACACCAACACTTCCTCCAAATACAGCTATTATGAAATATAAATTTGTATGATTTATAAACTTATTAATCTTAAAGGATAGTATATATTTTAAGGCCTTTTTATCAAAGGATTTAAGTGAATTAATAAGTTCTTCATATATTCCTGCTATTAATGCAACAGTTCCTCCAGAAACGCCTGGAATAACATTCGCTATTCCCATACCTATGCCTTTTAAAACAAGAAAGAGATATTTTTTCATTAAAAACTATAGATAATTATTAAATGTATCTCCTCTAAGACCTAATCTTAAACATTCTAATGAAATAATATCATTTGGAGAAATATTTCCAAGATTAACATTAGCTCCAAGATTATTTATAAACCATACCTGTTGTTCCTTTTTGGGCGCTTCCCATAAAATTTTTATTGAATCTATATCTTTAGTTATTTTTTTAATTAACTTATCTTTTATATCACCATTTTCCTCATAAACTCCAACATTCCCACTTTCACGTGCTTCAGCTATTACTTTCCAACTACCAGCATCTATTTCTTTACTCATAAATTTCACCCAATCAGAATTCTCAATTTTGATTGTCTCGTCCTTACTTCCAATCTCACTAATAACTTTGTAGTTTTTACTTAATTTACGTATATATTCACATTTTTCATCATGTTCTAGGTCCATAGAGCCATCAGAAACCTCAACCATCTCTAATTTTAATTTATCCATTAACCTGCAGTAATCATCAAATTGATTTCTTACAATAAAGGCTTCAAATAATGTTCCTCCTGTATATACCATTATATCAGCTTCGTGATATAAGTTAATTTTTCTCTCAATATATCTTGTTAATAAGCTTGTGCCAAATCCAAGCTTGACAATATCAGTTAACTCACTTTTTAATACAACCATGTTTTCTGCTTCATTAAGGCTCAATCCTTTATCCATGATCATTGTTAAACCTTCATTTCTAGGCTTAATTGGTCTGTCTGGTAAGTCTTTTAAGATTTCTTTCATTAATTTGATATTTATCTTTTAACAAAGATAGAAATACTACTTTAACAATCTTGTAAATTATGTAATTTTGTATTTTAAAAAAATAATAATCTTATGACATTAATAAAATCAATTTCAGGAATAAGAGGAACTATTGGTGGTAGACCTGGTGAAAGTTTAACTCCTTTAGATATTGTCCGTTTTACATCATCTTATGCAAGGTTTATTTCTAATCAAAAAAATAGTTCTAAGGTTATTGTAATTGGTAGAGATGCAAGAATTTCTGGTGAGATGTTGACTAATATTGTTTCTGGTACTTTAATCGGGTGTGGTTTTAATGTTTTAGATATTGGTCTTTCAACAACTCCTACTGTAGAAGTTACAGTTCAAAATGAATTAGCGGCTGGTGGTATTATTCTAACAGCAAGTCATAACCCAAAGCAGTGGAATGCTCTTAAGTTGTTAAATCATAGAGGTGAATTTATATCATCTGCAGATGGAGAACTTATTTTAAAATATGCGTCCTCTGATGACTTTATATTTTCTAATATTAATCAGATTGGATCTTATAAGTTTAATGATTCTTTTAATGATAAACATATTGAAGATGTTTTAGCTCTAGATTTAGTAGATGTTGATTTAGTTAAATCTAAGAATTTTAAAGTGGTATTAGATGCTGTTAATTCAAGTGGTGGTATAATTATTCCAAAATTACTTAAGAGATTAGGTGTTGAGTGTATAGAGTTATTCTGTGATCCTAACGGTCATTTTCCACATAACCCTGAACCTCTTCCTGAAAATTTAAGTGAGATTTCAGATTTAGTAGTTAAATCTAATGCAGATTTTGGTATAGTTGTTGATCCAGATGTTGATAGGTTAGCTCTTGTTTGTGAAGATGGTTCAATGTTTGGAGAAGAATATACTCTTGTTTCTGTAGCTGATTATGTATTATCTAAAAAACCTGGAAATACTGTATCTAACCTTTCTTCTACTAGGGCATTATCTGATATAACAAAGAGTCATAAGGGACAATATTTTGCATCTGCTGTTGGAGAGGTAAATGTTGTTGAAATGATGAAAATGAATAATGCTGTAATAGGGGGAGAAGGTAATGGAGGTATTATATATCCTGAATTACATTATGGTAGAGATGCATTAGTGGGAATTGCACTTTTTTTAACTCACCTAGCAGAGAAAAATTTAAGTTGTAAATCTCTTAGAAATAGTTATCCAAATTATTTTATTTCTAAAAATAAAATTGATTTAGATCCAACAGTTAATATTTTAAATATTTTTGATCAATTAACATTAAAATTTTCTAAGAATAAAATTAATACTATTGATGGTTTAAAAATAGATTTTGACGAAGGTTGGGTTCATCTTAGGAAATCAAATACTGAACCAATAATTAGAGTTTATTCTGAAAGTAATAGTAAAATCAATTCTGATAAAATGGCCAAAAATTTTATTAGTGAAATTAATAATTTATTATAATGAGAGTATATTTTGATAATGCTGCAACTACTCCTATTTCTGCTGAAGTAATTGACTTAATGACTGAAATCATGAAATCTGATTATGCTAATCCATCATCAGTTCATCATGGTGGTAGAAAATCAAAAATAATTATTGAAAATGCTAGAAAAACTGTTGCTACATTTTTAAATACCTCTCCAGGAAATATTTTTTTTACTTCAGGTGGTACTGAAGCAGATAATATGGCAATTAGTTGTGGTATATTAGATAATAAAATTACTCATGCAGTTACTTCTGCTATTTCTCATCATGCAGTTTTATATCCTTTGGAAAAACTAAGGAATGAAGGAATTATTGATTTGTCATACATTAAGATTGACAGTAATGGAGTAATTGATTTAGTAGATTTAGAAGAAATTTTAAAAATTAGGCCTAGAACTTTTGTCTCAATTATGCATGCTAATAATGAAATTGGAACTATGCAGCCAATTAAAGAAATTGGAGATTTATGCAAAAAATATAATGCAATATTTCATTCAGATACCGTACAAACTATTGCACATTATCCTTTTGATCTGCAAAATCTTAATATTGACTTTATTACTGCATCTGCTCATAAATTTCATGGTCCAAAGGGTGTTGGTTTTATATATATTAATGAAAATATAAAAATAAAACCTTTACTTTTAGGTGGTTCTCAGGAAAGAAATATGAGAGCTGGTACTGAGAATATTTATGCTATTGCAGGCTTAGAAAAAGCCATGCAATTATCATGTTTTTCAATGCAAAAAGACATGATTTATGTTAAAGGATTAAAACAGTATATGATAAGTCAACTTACTAAGCATATTGATGGAATTAGCTTTAATGCTAATTCTGATAATTTAGATAATAGTTTGTTTAAAGTTTTAAGTGTTGCTTTTCCTGCTACTCCAAACTCAGAAATGTTACTATTTAATCTTGATATCATGGGTGTGTCATGTTCTGGCGGTAGTGCTTGTACTTCTGGTAGTGTAGGAGGATCTCATGTTCTAAATGCTATTTCAGGTGATACTAAAAAACCGAGCGTAAGATTTTCATTTAGTAAGTATAATACAATTCAGGAAATAGATTATACAATTGGAAAGCTTAATGAAATATTTAACTAATTTTTTTAATTTTAATTTTTAAATACCCATATATTATTGTCATTAATGGACTTATTAAATTAAAAAAGCAGTAAGGAACATAATTTAATGGGTCAACCCCTAATGTTGTATGGGAATAAGCTCCACATGTATTCCATGGTATTAGAACTGATGTAACAGATCCACTATCTTCTAATGTTCTACTTAAATTCTCTGGTGCTAATCTTTTTTCTTTATAGTTTTCTTTAAACATCCTACCTGGAACAACAATACTAAGATATTGATCACATGTCGTTAAATTAAAAAATATGCATGTTCCAGAAGTTGTTGCAATTAATGACCCAGTATCTTTAGCATATTTCATTATTGAGTTACTAATTTTTTTCAATAATCCACCTGCTTTCATAGCTCCTCCAAAGCACATTGCACAAATAACAAGAAAGATTGTGTCTAACATTCCTTTCATTCCCTCACTTGTTAATAGTCCTTTACTAATTTCTAGCTTATCTGTATCAATCATGATATCACTAAAAATGGCGGTAATTACTGCATTAAATGATGAATTTATTGAAATAATACTAGATTTACTTATTTCTAAAATAATTTCAGGTTGAAAAATAATTGCAAATATACCACCTAATAATGTTCCTGCTAAAAGTGCAGGAATAGCTGGTATTTTTTTTATTATTAGAACTAAAACAGCTAGTGGTACAATAAAAAACTTTAATCCTATAGTATTTATATTAAATTTCTCAGATAACGCTAACATTAAATTGTCAATATTTTTTTGATCTAATTCATCTATTCCATCATTAGCACTACCTATATAAAAGAAAATCAATAATGTAATTATAAATGAAGGTATTGTAGTATACATCATATATTTAATATGTACAAAAATATCTGTACCTGCCATTGCTGCAGCAAGATTTGTAGTGTCTGATAAAGGAGACATTTTATCTCCAAAATATGCTCCTGATATAATAGAACCTGCAACTAAACTCTGAGAAATTCCTAATACATCTCCAATAGTAATTAATGCTACTCCTATTGTAGCTATTGTTGACCATGAGCTACCTGATGCTATAGATACTATAGCACAAATAATACAAGAGGCAAAAAGAAAAATTTCATCATTATCATTAAGTATTTCTAATCCATAATAAATCATTGCAGGTACAATACCGCTAATTAACCATGTTCCTGTAAGAGCTCCAATAAGTAATAAAATAATAATTGCTGAAGATGTTGATCTGATACCTATGCTGATTTCCTTTAAAATATTTTTCCATTTACTACCATTATAAATACTAATTAGGATAGCAACTGAAGTTGCAAGTAGTAGAGCTTTTTGATTTGCTAAGTTTATCGATTCAGATTCACTAAAAAAGAAGATGTTACAAGCAATTAATCCTATTAGTGTAAATAATGGAAAGAAAGCTATAATTAAAGGTATTTCTTTATTTACTTTAATAATGGTTTATTTATAATTATGATTTTTTATCATCTTCATAATACCCATAACCACCTCCATACCCATACCCATATCCATAACCGTAGCCATATCCATAGTTACCCATGTCATTTTTATAGTCATTAATAATAATTTGTAGATTTTCTACTTGTTTATTATTATATAAAGAATTCACAACAGAT
>Ga0257121_1000377_pt1:0-10000 | contig 38348 bp, 34 predicted proteins | sample SI106_100metaG_FD_190180 | JGI IMG/M metagenome (GOLD analysis project Ga0257121, IMG submission 190180) | Marine microbial communities from Saanich Inlet, British Columbia, Canada - SI106_100 | ecosystem: Environmental > Aquatic > Marine > Inlet | place: Canada: British Columbia...
AAATCAAATACACCTACAAGACAATTCGGGCGTTTAAGAGTTCATGGCCCTGCTGTTATTACTGCAAGTTCAATTCAATTACCACCCGAAGTAGAGATTATTAACCCTAATCATTATATTGCAACAATCTCAAGTTCACATATTCTAGAAATAGAATTTAAAATTGAGTCTGGGACTAAATATAGATTAGCTAATGAGCTTTTTTCTGATAAGTTTGAAGATTTCATTGAAACAGATGCAATTTTTATGCCAGTACAAAAAGTTGACTTCAAAGTTGAAAATGTTTACGACAATTCCAATAATATAAAAGAACGTTTATTTATTGATATTTGGACAAATGGAAGTATTTCACCTGAGCAAGCAATTTTTTCTGGTTCTAATTTAATTATAGATTTATTTAAATCTCTTACTGAACATAAAATTAAAAAAGAAAAAGAGACAGCGAAAGAAAAGAATAATATAAAACCTATAGATCCATATACTCATATTGCTATTGAAGAATTACAATTATCAGTACGACCTTATAATTGTTTAAAAAGAGCACAAATTAATACAATTGGCGATCTATTAGAGTATTCACCAGAAAAGCTCTTAGAATTAAAAAACTTTGGTCGAAAATCAGCAGACGAAGTTTTTGCTACTCTTAAAAATAAATTAGGAATAGTTTTAAAATAATTATTTAGTTTAAGTTTCATTTTATGAATAAAACATTTATTCCAGCTTCAAATTATAATAAACGAAAATGGTATGTCATTGATTGTAAAGATAAACAATTAGGACGGTTAGCATCAACTATTGTACCATTATTAACAGGTAAATCAAAATCAATATATCACCCATCAGTTGATGTTGGTGATTATGTAATCCTAATCAATACTGAACATTTAAAACTTGATCGTGATGTAGAGCGATTCCATGTTTATGAACCTGGGCGTCCTGGTAGTTCATTAAAACGAATAGTAAATATAGTACCAAAACGAATTATTGAAAACTGTGTTTTTAATATGTTACCGAATGGATTCCCAAAAAAACATTTAGTAAAACGCTTAAAAGTTTACCAAGGTGATCAGCATCCACATGTAGCGCAAGATCCAAAACAATTGAATATACTTTAAGCTTTTACCTACTAACTTAAAAAAAATTTATGAATACAGTTTTTCAAAAAGATAAAATCGGACTTGGGAAAAGAAAACGTGCTGTTGCAAGAGTTTTTCTTGTTCCAGGAGATGGGAAAGTAACTATTAATAAAGTTTCTGGTGAAAAATACTTACAATATAATACAAATTATTTAAATGCTATTTTTTCACCATTAGAAAAATTAAACTTAAAAAATCAGTTTGATATCATTGCTATTGTAAATGGTGGTGGTTTAACAGGCCAAACTGATGCTATCAAATTAGGTGTTGCAAGATTACTTTGCAAAATGGAAAATGAGAACCGTTTAGTTTTAAAACCATTTGGTCTTTTAAGTCGTGATGCACGAATTAAAGAGCGTAAGAAATATGGTTTAAAAAAAGCAAGAAAAGCATCACAATACTCAAAACGTTAAAATTTTTAAAAATATGCCAAAATCTGAAATTCATCCGACTTGGTTTCCGGACTCTGAAGTTAAATGTGAAGGGAAAACACTTTGTGTAATTGGTTCAACAAAACCTCAATTACAGCTTGATGTTTGGTTAGGAAATCACCCATTTTACACTGATTCACAAACACTTATTGATAGTGAAGGCCGTGTAGAAAGGTTTATGAAAAAATATGGGTTACAAACAAAAGACAACTAAATTAATTTTATTAAAATAATTTAAATTCACTTAATCACTTTTTATATAAATGCCAACGATTCAGCAATTAGTTCGTTCAAGACGAATACAAATTAATAAAAAAACAAAATCCCCCGCTTTAGTAAATTGTCCACAACGACGTGGTGTATGTACACGTGTTTATACAACTACACCTAAAAAACCAAATTCAGCAATACGTAAAGTTGCACGGGTTCGGTTAACTTCAGGCTTTGAAGTAACGGCGTATATTCCAGGTGAAGGTCACAATCTACAAGAGCACTCAGTTGTTTTAATTCGAGGTGGTCGAGTAAAAGATTTACCGGGTGTTCGTTACCATATAGTTCGGGGTGCGTTAGATAGTGGTGGGGTAAAAGATAGAACACAAAGACGCTCAAAATATGGAGTTAAAAAACCAAAAAATTAAATATTAATTTAAAAATTAATATTTAATAAAAACAATTTATTAAACAATAATTATTGTCATGTCACGTCGAAATATATCAAAAAAACGATTCCCTAAAGCAGATCCTACATATAATAGTTACTTAGTTAGTTTGTTAGTAACAAGAATTTTAAAATCAGGGAAAAAGAATTTAGCTCAAAATATTGTAAATGGTGCATTTGATATTATCAAATCAAAAACAAACGAAGATCCACTAGTAATTTTTGAAAAAGCAATTCGAAACGCCAGTCCAGTTGTAGAAGTGAAAGCTAGACGTGTTGGTGGATCAACTTATCAAGTTCCGATTGAAGTTAGTAGTTTTAGAGCAACAAATTTAGCATTACGCTGGATTATTCAATATTCACGCCAACGTGTAGGGCGAACAATGTCAATTAAACTAGCAAGTGAAATTATTGACACAGCAAACGATATAGGTAATACTATAAAGAAAAAAGAAGAAACTCATAAAATGGCAGATGCAAATAAAGCATTTGCGCATTTCCGTTATTAATAATTAATTATTTAACACTCTAATTAATTACGCTAAAAGCAAAAAGATTTTTATTATACATATTAAACTTCAAAGGAATTTTTAGAAATGGCACGTGAAAAATTTGAACGTACAAAACCACATGTTAACATTGGTACTATTGGTCATGTTGATCATGGTAAAACAACTTTAACTGCAGCAATTACAGCAACATTAGCATTAGAAGGTGACTCTGTTGCAAAAGCTTATTCAGATATTGATGGTGCACCTGAAGAACGTGCTCGTGGTATTACAATTAACACTGCTCACGTTGAATATGAAACTGCAGACCGTCATTATGCTCACGTAGACTGTCCAGGTCACGCAGATTATGTAAAAAACATGATTACTGGTGCAGCCCAAATGGATGGAGCAATTTTAGTTGTGTCTGCAGCAGATGGGCCAATGCCTCAAACTAGAGAGCATATTTTACTAGCAAAACAAGTTGGTGTTCCACATATTGTTGTATTCTTAAATAAACAAGATCAAGTTGACGATGATGAATTACTAGAATTAGTAGAATTAGAAGTAAGAGAATTATTATCAGCATATGATTTCCCAGGTGATGATATCCCAATTTGTCCTGGTTCAGCATTACAAGCCATCGAAGCAATTTCATCAAATCCTGAGATTAAACGTGGTGATAACCCATGGGTTGATAAAATTTATGCATTAATGGATGCAGTTGATTCATATATTCCAACACCAGAACGTGATGTTGAAAAAACATTCTTAATGGCTATTGAAGATGTATTCTCAATTACGGGTCGAGGAACTGTAGCAACAGGACGAATTGAACGTGGTGTTGTTAAAGTTGGTGAAACAGTAGAAATTGTTGGTGTTGGTGAAACTCAAACAACAACTATTACTGGAATTGAAATGTTCCAAAAAACATTAGATGAAGGTTTTGCTGGTGATAATGTTGGTATTTTATTACGTGGTGTTACAAGAGAAGATATTGAACGTGGTATGGTATTATCAAAACCAGGTACAATTACACCACATACAAACTTTGAATCAGAAGTATATGTATTAACTAAAGAAGAAGGTGGTCGTCATACACCATTCTTTACAGGTTACCGCCCACAATTTTATGTAAGAACAACTGATGTAACAGGTTCAATTGAACAATTCACAGCAGATGATGGTTCTATAGTAGAAATGGTAATGCCTGGAGATCGTATTAAAATGACTGCTGAGTTAATTTATCCAGTTGCAATTGAAGAAGGTATGCGTTTTGCTATTCGTGAAGGCGGCCGAACTATTGGGGCTGGTGTTGTTTCTAAAATTGTTAAATAATTAAAAAAAAATTTATGGAAATAAAACCGAATGAAAAAATTCGTGTACGATTAGAATCGTTCAATCATGAACTTTTAAATACATCGTGTCAAAAAATACTGGAAATTACTCAAGGTAACAATATTGATAATGTTGGAGTAGTTTCATTACCTACAGATAAACGAATTTATTGTGTATTACGTTCTCCCCATGTTAACAAAGATTCGCGAGAACATTTTGAAATTCGAACTCATAAACGAATTCTTGAAATTTCTTATGATTCCTCAGTAAATATTTTTGATTTATTAGTAAAATCAGACTTACCACCAGGAGTACTTTACAGAATTTGTTTATCATAATAATAAATTAAATAAATGCAAAATAATTGCATTTATTTAATTTTTTTTTATAAAAAACTAAAAACTAATAAAAATTAAAAAATATTTAATAGTTTTTATTATAACTAATCTATTTATATAAATGGGGACGGAGGGACTTGAACCCTCACGCTCTATCACTAGGCAACGGATTTTAAGTCCGTCGTGTCTACCAATTCCACCACGTCCCCTTAATGACATGTAACTTTATTATATTTTATATGTTTATAAAAACGCAATAATATTGAATTATATTTAAAGGCGGCACCCAGATTCGAACTGGGGATAGAGGATTTGCAATCCACTGCCTTACCACTTGGCCATACCGCCAAAAATATAATTGTTCTTTATTAATAAATCTATTATAATTAAAAGTAAGTTATTATGCAACTCTAGAATAAATAGATTACCTAATACCTAAAATATAATTTTTTATAAATAGCTACTAGTAAGTATTTAAATACTTATAGTGTAAATAGAAAAAGAATTTACTAAACGGATAGAACACCATTTTTATTTGATAAAAGTGGGAAAGGAGATGTGATGTTTGAAAAATTTACGGAAGGTGCTATTAAAGTAATCATGTTAGCACAAGAAGAAGCTAGACGAATGGGCCACAATTTTGTGGGTACTGAACAGTTGTTACTGGGTGTAATCGGGCAAAGACATGGTATAGGTGGACGTGCATTAGCCCAATTAAATATTACATTAAAAAAGACACGAAAAGAAATTGAAAAATATATAGGGCGAGGTACCGGATTTGTAGCTTCTGAAATACCGTTTACTCCAAGAGCAAAGCGTGTATTAGAAATGTCAATCCATGAAGGCCAAGACCTAGGTGTCAATTATGTTGGTACGGAACATGTCTTATTATCTTTAATAAATGAGGCAGATGGTATTGCAATGCGAACTTTAGATAAATTACGCGTTAATATTCCGAAGCTACGCCAGTTAATTTTAACTTATATTGAAGAACAACAAGAAGATATTTTAAAACCACCATTAACTGATCAAGAAAAATGGGCGCTTGCTCGTGAAAAATCAGGTTTAAAGACCCCTTCTTTAGATTTATACACAGAAGATATTACAAAAGAAGTTATAGGTCAGCGTTTAGACCCTGTTATTGGTCGGGATGAAGAAATTAATGCTTTGGTTAAAGTTTTAGGTCGTCGTCGTAAAAATAATCCTGTTTTAGTAGGTGAAGCGGGTGTAGGTAAAACTGCATGTGCGGAAGGACTTGCTATCTTAATGCAAAGTTTAGACTGTCCAGAATTTTTATTAGACCATGTTGTTCGAGTTCTTGATCTTGGTTCAGTTTTAGCTGGAACAAAATACCGTGGGGAATTTGAAGAACGTATGAAACATATTATTGATGAAGTAAATCAACACGGTAAAACGATTTTAGTAATCGATGAAATTCATACATTAGTTGGTGCAGGTGCTGCTGAGGGTGCAGTTGATGCGGCTAACCTTTTAAAGCCTTCATTAGCTCGTGGAACTTTAAGACTTATTGGTGCTACCACATTAGATGAATACCGTAGATATATTGAAAAGGATCCAGCATTAGAACGACGATTCCATTCTATTCTTGTAGAAGAGCCTTCAGTAGAAACAACAATCGATATTTTAAAAGGTTTAAAACCAGAATTTCAACGTCATCACGCATTAACTTATACTGATGCAGCCCTTGTAGAAGCTGCAAAACAATCAAGTAGATTTATTGCAGACCGCAATTTACCTGATAAAGCTATTGATGTTATTGATGAAGCTGGTTCGCGTGTTAGATTACGTAACCGATCATTACCAAGTGGTCTGCAAAAGTTACTTGTAGAATTACATGATACTTTACAAGATAAAAATGATGCAATCAATCACAACGATTTTGCAACAGCGAAATTATTAGTTGAGCATGAAATAGAAGTTCGTACACATTTACGGATAATGAGATTTGCTTTAACAAGTAAAGAAAAGTATGCTAAATACTCAAGTCCAAATGGGCCTCGTTTTGATGAAGTTACAGAATCGGATATTTCTAAAGTTATTTCAGCATGGACAGGTATTCCAGTAACAAAGATTAATCAATCTGAAAATCAACGATTAAAGTTAATGGAGAAAATTCTTCATGAGCGACTTATTGGCCAACATCATGCTATTACTGCAGTGTCAAAAGCTGTACGTAGAGCGCGAGTTGGTATTCAAGATCCGAAACGTCCAATTGCAAGTTTTATTTTTGCTGGTCCAACAGGTGTAGGTAAAACAGAATTGACAAAAGCGTTAGCTGAATACATGTTTGATGATGAAAAGAGTTTAATTCGGTTTGATATGTCGGAATTTATGGAACGACATACGGTTGCTAAATTAATAGGCTCACCACCGGGGTATGTAGGTTTCCAAGACGGTGGTCAACTAACAGAAGCAGTTAGACAAAAACCATATTCAATTGTTTTATTTGATGAAGTTGAAAAAGCTCATCCTGATGTTTTCAATTTATTTTTACAAATTTTAGATGATGGCCATTTAACTGATTCAAGCGGAAAAGTTATTAGTTTTAAAAATACTATTATTGTAATGACGACTAATTTAGGTTCTCGAGTTATTGAAAAAGAATCTCCAATTCTTTCAAAAGAAAAAATTGGTTTTGGACGTCGATTTGAGACAGCATCAGAAAGGGAAAATAAGAAAATTGAATTATTGGTAAATTCAGATGGTACATTCTCATTAAAACCACCAGTTGAACGAGAAACTACACCCGAAGATGAAGAAAAATTTGTTAAAATAACTGGATTAGTACAAGAAGAATTAAAAAAATTCTTCCGCCCAGAATTCTTAAATCGGGTAGATGATATTATTGTTTTCAATCATTTATCAAAACATGATATCTGGCAAATTTGTGGATTAATGTTAAAATCATTAAGTAAACGTTTAAAAGAACAAGGTGCTACCTTAAATATTGATAACGCTGCACGGTTCTTCCTTACAGAAGAAGGTTATGACCCAATCTATGGAGCTCGTCCATTACGCCGATCAATTACAAAATTTTTAGAAGATAAATTAGCTGAAGCGTGTTTAAGTAATGTTATCCATGAAGGCACACAAATTAATGTTACACAACAAATAAAACCAAGTGTATATGGTAATCGGCCGGTATATTCACCAGTGTTTGACGATATTTATACATCAGAAATTATGGTTGAATTTGACTATAGTAATGTTGATTTTAGTGAAATTGAAAGTAAAGAAGAAAAAAATTCTAAGAAACAAGAAGAAAATACTATTTCTACAAATTAAAAGTTAACTGGGTTGTTAAAAATCCTAAAACATTAGTTAATTCACGAATTTAGACAAACATTATTCCATACTTTAACTTAAAGTATGGAATAATGTTTGTTAATTAAAAATTTTTGTAATTATTTTATCTGACTAACTTGGTTTATTGGTGAGCTAGGGGTTGCATAATATTTTTTTTCCATTCGACCTGCTAAGTATCCTAAACGACCTGCTTGAACCCCTAGTTTCATTGCTGTCGCCATTTGTTCTGGACTTTTTGCTTGTGCTACTGCTGTATTAAGTAAAACTCCATCAGCCCCTAATTCCATAGCCATAGTTGCCTCACTTGGAGCCCCTATTCCAGCGTCTACAATAACAGGAACATTTGCATTTTCAATAATGATTTGAAGATTAGCTAAATTATTTAATCCTTGTCCAGACCCAATTGGAGATCCTAATGGCATAACAGTTGCACAACCCAAGTCTTCGAGGTGTAAAGCTAACATAGGATCAGCGTTGATATACGGTAAAACAGTAAAGCCTTTTTTTACTAGAAATTCCGCTGCCTTTAAAGTCCCTATAGGATCAGGTAATAAATATTTTGGATCAGAAATAACTTCTAATTTGACAAAAAAATTATCTTCTTGGCCTAATTGACAAGCTAATTCATGGCCTAAAAATGCCATTCGAATAGCATCTTCAGCTGTTTGTGAACCAGCAGTATTTGGTAGTAGCCAAAGTTTATCCCAATTTAAAGCTTTTAGAAAACTAATATTATCTTGATTTATATTTGTTGGTAACCGTCTAATGGCTACAGTAACAATTTCACACTCACTCGTTTCAATGCTTTTTAAAGCATCTTGACTAGTTCGATATTTACCAGTTCCTAACATTAAACGTGAAGAAAATGATTTATCACCTATTCTTAAAGGATCCGATAGATTTTTCATAATTTTAACTTATTAGATTAGTAAAGGTTTGTAAACTCCCCAGGTAGGACTTGAACCTACGACCAATCGGTTAACAGCCGATTGCTCTACCACTGAGCTACTGAGGAAACATGTATTACTAAAATATTATCATATGTTTATTTGTAATTCAAGGTATTAACGTAAAAAATTTTTAGAAATTTTTTACGTTACTTGTTTTATTTAAAATTAAAAATCGTAAAACATTTGAATCAAATTTTAGACTACTTGAAAAATTTTCAATATGTTTGGGAATACTTGAAAAATTAATTTGAATAAAATTTCCTCGTTTTTGGTTTGCAATTTCATAAGATAAATCTCGTTTACCTCTTGAAATTACTGAAATTTCAGATGCATTTAATTTTCTTAATGCTTTAGCATAATTAAATGCCCAAGTTTTTAATTCATTATCATTAAATTCTTCTGTTAAAAGAATCATCATTTCGTATTTTATTGTTGTTGACATAAAAAGCATTAGTATGAAATTAAAAATATAGTACTTTAGATTTATAAATAATGTCAAATATAATATTAAAAATTATTCATGGGTCTTTTAACGTATATTTGGTTCATAATCAAATTTGAACTATTTTTGATTATGAACCAAATATACAATTTTTATTTTTTCTATTTTTTAATTAAAAGCATATCTAATTGAAGCTTCATTTTATTCCTAAAAGAAAGATACTTAAATACTCGATTTTTAAGTAAAATAGTAGATTATGAAATTAATGATAGAAATAATTTTTATTGGAGAAATTTAATGGATTGGAATATTACTCAAAATTTTTCATCGAATATTGTTTTTGGCATTTTATTATTTGCTATGATTACATATTGGATTAATTTATCACTCTTCAGAGGAAATAAAAATCTAATAAAAATTGGAAAATGGGGTGCAATCCTAGCAAATATTCTGTTGTTTTTTATTCTTTGTTCAAGATGGATTATCGCTGGTTATTTTCCATTAAGTAATCTTTATGAATCATTATTATTTTTAACTTGGACACTATTAACAATATATCTATATTTAGAATTTAAAACGAAAAGTAAATTACTAGGTGCTATTTTATTACCTATTGCATTGTTAATTAATGGATTTGCAAATTTAACCTTATCTGCAGATATGCAAAAATCAAGTCCTTTAGTTCCAGCTTTACAATCAAACTGGTTAATGATGCATGTAAGTATGATGATGCTAAGTTATGCAACTTTAATAATTGGTTCATTATTATGTATTTTATTTCTTGTGCTTTCAAAACTACAAGATGTTGACTTACAGTTAGTTGATGAATCAACATCATTAGTCTTTTATAATAATATTTTTGATTATTATGAAGCTAAAGTTTTTTTACAAG
>Ga0257121_1000377_pt1:15000-22500 | contig 38348 bp, 34 predicted proteins | sample SI106_100metaG_FD_190180 | JGI IMG/M metagenome (GOLD analysis project Ga0257121, IMG submission 190180) | Marine microbial communities from Saanich Inlet, British Columbia, Canada - SI106_100 | ecosystem: Environmental > Aquatic > Marine > Inlet | place: Canada: British Columbia...
AATTGGAACTGTAAAACTGTAATTAAATCACATAACTCTTTTGGAATATTTAAATCTGGACCAATAATAATAATTGTTTTTGGCTGAAGTTTTAAAATTCGGCTTATATTTTTTAGTTTTCTTGAAATGGAAACATCTGTTAAAAATCGATTAAAATCTTTCAATAAAAATAAAGCAGGTGTTTGAGCTGTCAATCTTTCAACAAGCTCAAGTGCTTGAACAGGATTTCGCTTTGCAAACCCTTCATTGTTGGGATTATTTGTATACCCATCAATAAAATCCCAACTATAAATACTTCTATTCAAACTTGTTTTAATATATTTACGAATAATATACTCTACACGATCTTCTTCAATTGTATTAATATAAATTATAGGATACCTAGCTTTTAATAAAAGCGTTAATTCATCGGTAAATTTCATAAAATTATTCTATCAAAATTCTATTTCATAAATTACTATTATATTAATTTTACATAAAAAATTGTTTATTATTAGAGTAACCAAAACTGATTAACTCTAATAAATTCTCTAATTAACGTGGAATTGCTAGTTTTTTACGACCTTTTTTTCTACGGTTTCGTATTATTTTTCTTCCTTGAGCAGTTGCCATACGAGCACGGAAGCCTGATACTTTTAAAACAGATGAACGAGTTTTGTTCGATAGAGTGCGTTTTGTCATAAATATATTTATTTTATTTTTAATATCAATGAATTAATCCTTTATAAAATAAAGGAATGTAAAAAATCACGAATTAATAAATGTCTTATTGTTATATTGCGGTTTTGGAATAAATTATAGGCTTCTTCTTTAAACTCAAACAGTGGGTTTCGTTGACCATAACTTCTCCAACCTACAGCATCACGTAATAATGCAATTTTTTGTAAATGTTCTTTCCAAGCAATATCTGTATAATATAGAATAATTGTTCGTTCAAAAGATCTGATTAAACCAGTTTGACAAATCTCAAATTCTAGGACTTTTGCTTCATACGATAACCAAAATTCTTGGAATAGGTAAGTTTTTAATTCAAATGAATCTAAGGTGTTTAAATCATAGTTTAAACTTACTAACCTTGTTTTAAACAGTTCTTCAATTAATGAGCTATTTTTATTAAATTTTGGATCTTTTAATAAATTTATAATATCTTTAATTACTTGTTCACCATAAGCTAAAATTGTTTCACGAAGAGATTGACTTTCTAAAAGTTTTCTTCGTTCATAATAAACAATATTACGTTGTTTATTTAGAATATCATCATAATCAAATAAATATTTTCGCCCATCATAATCCCTTTCTTCAACCCGTTTTTGAGCGGCATCTAAACTTTTAGTTAATAGATTTGATTCTAAAGGTAAATCATCTAAAAGTTGGTTTTGCATAAAACCTTGAAGTTTTGAACTTCCAAAATTTCTAAATAAAGAATCTTCTAAACTTAAAAAGAATCGTGAAGTTCCAGGATCACCTTGACGACCACACCTTCCTCGCAATTGGTTATCGATTCGACGAGAGTTATTACGTTCAGTACCAATAATATAAAGCCCACCTAAATTCTTAACAATTTTATTGTCAATTGTTTGGTTTTTTTTCTCAAATTTTGCTAGCTCATTAAGTAAAAATTTAATGGAACATTGGTAGGGTATTTTAGGAATTCGAATTTGATCAATTTCATTTAAAAATTTTAAAATTCCCGTTGATGACAAACTTAAAAACTTAGAATCATTGAGCAAAGAATTTAAAACACTTAAAAATTTTTGTGATGTGAAGTTAAGGTCTTTTATTAAAGGGAAACTAGTATTTAATTTTCCTAATTTACTTTGGCTTTTATAAGAAACTAAAATATTATAAAGTTGTTTTCGAACTTTGAATGTAACATTTCCACCTAAAATGATATCTGTTCCACGGCCTGCCATATTTGTTGCAATTGTAATACTCCCAATTTCACCAGCTTGTGCAACAATTTCAGATTCTCGTTTTACATTTTCTGGTTTCGCGTTTAATAAACGATATGACAATTGGTATTCTTTCAACAAATCACCCAACATTTCAGAATTTTCAACAGTAGTCGTTCCGATTAAAATAGGCTGTTTTGTTCTAGCTATCGCTTTACATTCTTTAGCAATAGCAGTCCATTTTATTAAACTATCTTTATAAACAAAATCAGGTAAATCTTGACGAAGGTTTGGACGGGCTGTAGGGATTTCCTCTACAGGTAAATCATAAATTTTCTCAAATTCTACCTCAGATGTCTTAGCTGTCCCAGTCATACCTGACAATTTAGGATATAATAAGAAAAAATTTTGATAGGTTATTGATGCTGCAGTTTCTGTATTTTGTCTAATTGGAACACCTTCTTTTGCTTCAACAGCTTGATGTAAACCTTCGTTCCATCTTCTGTCAGGCATAATCCGACCTGTAAATTCATCAACAATAACAATTTGATTATTTTGAACAATATAATGTACATTTCGGAAGAATAAAGCTGTTGCTTTAACAGCACTTAAAATATAAGGAATCCAAGGGTCATTAGGATTATATAAATCTTCAACTTGTAAAATTTTTTCAATTTGAGCTGTCCCTTGTTCCGTTAAGATAATGTTCCTATTCTTTTCATCAACCTTAAAATGAACATTAACTTCTAAATACTCTGCAACTTCAGCAGCGACAATATATTTATCAATACAAGTTTCCACAGCTTGTGAAATAATTAATGGAACTTGTGCTTCATCAATAAATATTGAGTCAACTTCATCAACAATACAGTAATTAAAAGGTGGTAAAACAACCTGATTTAAATTAGAAGCCATATTATCACGAAGGTAATCAAAAGCTACTTCATTATTTGTTACATACGTAATATCAGCTCTGTAATTATCTTGTCGTTCTCGGAAATTCATATCTTCTTGAATTAAACCTGTGTCTAATCCCAAGAATCTATAAATTTGTCCCATTGAAATTTGATCACGACTTGCTAAATAATCATTTACAGTAACAATATGGACACCTTTATCTGTTAAAGCGTTTAAATAAGCTGGTAAAGTCGCAACTAATGTTTTTCCTTCACCAGTTCGCATTTCACTAATTTTTCCACTATTTAAAACTAAGCCACCAATTAATTGGACATCAAAGTGACGAAGACCTAATGTTCGAAAGCTTGCCTCTCGTGTAATTGCAAATGATTCAGCAATTAATGAATTTAAATCTTTTTCTTCTTTATATTGCTTCTTTAATTGAAAAGTTTTGTTTCTTAGTTCTGTATCAGTTAATGTTTTTAAATTGTTTTCAAGTGCATTAATTTGATTAATTAATGCTTGATATTGGTTTGTAGCTGAATCTTTTATAAATGGATTTTTTAGCATTTTAGCATTTTGAAAAATTTATAAAGTTCTACGAAGTAATAATATTTACCCGTTTATGTTGAGCATCTTTATAATCAAATTTTACAGTTCCATCCACTAATGCAAATAAAGTAAAATCTTTACCATAGCCAACATTTGAACCTGGTTTAAATTTCATCCCTCGTTGACGGATTAAAATATTACCGGCTTTTACTTTCTCGCCTCCAAATCGTTTAACACCTAAGCGCTTTGCGTTCGAATCACGACCATTTTTTGTACTACCTGCACCTTTTTTATGTGCCATATATATATGTCCTTGGTTATTAATTAATATTTATCTCTTCAATAAGAACACGTGTTAAATCTTGTCTGTGACCTTGTTTCTTACGAGTCTTCTTTTTAGGACGCATTTTATAAACAATAGTCTTACGACCACGTAAATGCTCCAAAATTTTACCTTTTACTTTCACACTGTCTAAATACGGTTTACCTATTAAAAGTTCCCCGTCATTATTAACAAGTAAAACTCTATTTAAAGTGATTTCTTTCCCAAGCTCGGTTGGGATACGATTTAAATCGTAATATTTTCCTGTTTCAATCCAAAATTGTCTTCCACTAATTTCCACAATTGCGTATTTCATAATCTAGAAGATTTTCTGTTTTTATAGGGTAATATTACAAAATCTAATTCTTTTACGTCAACTTAAATTAGAACCTGATAAAATTATAGGTTCTTAAGTAACCATAACTCATTATAAAAAAAGTCAAAAGCTTTAGACCGATGTGAATCTGTATTTGTAATAATAGATAATGTTCGAGTTATTTTAATATTCTCAATTGTGATAATTTCAACCGTTTTCAATTCAATTTCTTTTTCTATTGATGATGATGATACAAAAGCAGCCCCTAAGCCTAAACTTACTGCTGTTTTTATTGCTTCAATAGAATTTAGTTCCATAATTATATTAAATTGTTTAGTCTGAATGTCATTTTGAATTAAAATATTATCAATGAATTTATGAATAGTAGAATTTGAATTTAATGTTATAAAATTTAAATGGTAAAGATCTTCTTTACTAATTTTTTTCTTTTTTTTTCTTGCAAATGGGTGTGACTTTGGAATTATTAAAATTAATTCATCTTCTACAAAATCTTCAATTTCTAGGTTTTTTTTCAAGCCCGTAGGTATATCTCCACCTACAATGGCAATATCAATAATTCGATCAGCAACTTTCTTTGCAATAATCCGTGTTGAATCAATATCAATATTTAAGTTAATTTGTGGATAGCTTTGTGCGAATAAAGTTAAAACGCGTGGCATTAAATATGCACCGATCGTTTGACTTGCGCCAACTTTTAAATTTCCACGTTCTCCGTCTTTTAAATCATTTAAAGCCCGACAACTTTCTTCACATAATGCTAGTATACGTTCAGCATATTGAAGAAAAACAATCCCAGCTTCGGTTAAAAATATTTTATTACCAGTTCGGTTTAACAAAAGAATACCCAAACGATTTTCTAAAGTCTTAATTTGTTTACTTAAAGAAGGCTGTGAAACAAATAAAATTTCAGCAGCTTGAGTAAAACTTTTTTCAGAAGCAATAGCTTTAAAAATACGTAATTGTTGTAAAGTAAATGGAAGAACCATATAACAAATATCCAGGAAGTTAAGTAAAGAAGTTTTAAAATGCGGATGGAGAGACTCGAACTCTCAAAACAAAAGTTACTAGGACCTAAATCTAGCGCGTCTACCAATTTCGCCACATCCGCTAATAATTTTATTGGTATGTATAATATCTATAGATAGTATAAAAGTTTTAAATACAAGTTAAGTTAGGATTAAAATTTTCTTAATATATGTTTGAATTTATACTAAGAAAATTTAAAATTTATTCATCTACATAAAGACGATATACAAAACTTGTAGTTTTACCGCGTAAAATTGATTTAGCTAAAGATAAAGATTTTTGTGCTGATTTAGCTGCTTTTCTTTTCCAATTAGCTTTACGACTATTCTTTTTTGCTTTTGATGTCCGTTTTTTAGGTACAGCCATGATTCTTTTATATTTATTTCAAATAGTTTTTTAATTTAATTTTATTGTACAAAATACAATCTAATTTGTCTACATTTGTTCATATTCCATCTTAAAAATCAAATGAAAAATTGGATTTAAAAAAATTAAAAAAATTTAAAATTTTTAATTACAAGACTATTTATAATTTTTCTAGCCTTGTAATGATTTTTTAACGCGATAAACGTTGAAGTTGTTGAATTGCTAAACGACCAATATTAAATAAAGCCCATGATGCTGCAACTAATACAGGCGCAGCAATTACTAGTAAACGAGTATCCATAACTGATAGTCCTCTAGAAATGTTAAAAATTTAAGTACAGAAAATAATATTAATGACTAGTATTATACTTAATATTATATATAAAACTTAAAATATTTTTTAAGAATAATTTTTTTACATTGAGTAAAAAGTTCGCGACAAAAATTAAGAGATAATTCTCCTATTGATGTTATTATTTTTTAAAACTTTGGCATTGAACTATCTTCCCAGGGGGTCCCCCCCCAAGTATTGTCGTCGATTTATAACGTTTCACAACTGAGTTCGAGATGGATCAGTGTGGTTCCGCTCAGTACACTAAAAACACCAAAGCAAAAAATCTTTAAGATATTTTACATATCTTAAAGATTATAAAAATTCAAGTCCTCGGTCTATTAGGACATCTCAGCACATACATTACTGTACTTACACTTAATGCCTATCAAACGGTTAGTCTTACCGTGACCTTACTCACTTACGTGATGAGAATACTTATCTTGAGGTGGGCTTCCCACTTAGATGCTTTCAGCGGTTATCCACTCCATACATAGCTACCCAGCGTTTACCGTTGGCACGATAACTGGTACACCAGAGGTATGTCCTTCTCGGTCCTCTCGTACTAAAGAAGGCTCCTCTCAATATTCTAACGCCTACACCGGATATGGACCGAACTGTCTCACGACGTTCTGAACCCAGCTCGCGTACCGCTTTCATGGGCGAACAGCCCAACCCTTGGGACGTACTACCGCCCCAGGATGCGATGAGCCGACATCGAGGTGCCAAACCTCCCCGTCGATGTGAACTCTTGGGGGAGATCAGCCTGTTATCCCTAGAGTAACTTTTATCCGTTGAGTGACGGCCTTTCCACTCAGTACCGTCAGATCACTAAGACCGACTTTCGTCCCTGCTCGACTTGTAGGTCTCACAGTCAAGCTTCCTTATGCCTTTACACTCTAGATACGATTTCTACCCGTTCAGAGGAAACCTTTGTACGCCTCCGTTACCATTTAGGAGGCGACCGCCCCAGTCAAACTGCCCGCCTGAAACTGTTCTCTGACCAGATAATGATTCAAAGTTAGAAATCTAACATTACAAGAGTGGTATCTCACTGATGGCTCCAATAATCCCGCAAGATTATAATCAACACCTCCCACCTATACTGCGCGAATAAAGTCCAATTTCAATTTCAAGTTACAGTAAAGCTTCATAGGGTCTTTCTGTCCTGGTGCAGGTAGTCCGCATCTTCACAGACAAGTCTATTTCACCGAGCCCCTCTCCGAGACAGTATCCAAATCATTACGCCTTTCGTGCGGGTCGGAACTTACCCGACAAGGAATTTCGCTACCTTAGGACCGTTATAGTTACGGCCGCCGTTCACCAGGGCTTCAGTTACCAGCTTCGCTAATGCTAACCGACTTCTTTAACCTTCTGGCACTGGGCAGGCGTCAGCCCCCATACATCGTCTTACGACTTAGCGGAGACCTGTGTTTTTGATAAACAGTTGCTTGGATCTTGTTATTGCAGCCTTACGAATAAGGCACTCCTTCTCCCGAAGTTACGGAGTTATTTTGCCGAGTTCCTTAGAGAGAGTTATCTCGCGCCCCTTAGTATACTCTACCTACCCACCTGTGTCGGTTATGGTACAGGCGTTTTTTATTTATGACAGTGCAAGCTTTTCTTGGAAGTATGACATCCACTACTTCGACGCCTTAGCGTCTCGTACTCACGTCTCAACTCAAAGCGTTTTCGCCGCTTCTCAACATCTTGAACGCTTAAACCGGTAAAACCAATATCCGGCTAGCTTAGCCTTCTCCGTCCCTCGATATCAATA
>Ga0257121_1000377_pt1:27500-32500 | contig 38348 bp, 34 predicted proteins | sample SI106_100metaG_FD_190180 | JGI IMG/M metagenome (GOLD analysis project Ga0257121, IMG submission 190180) | Marine microbial communities from Saanich Inlet, British Columbia, Canada - SI106_100 | ecosystem: Environmental > Aquatic > Marine > Inlet | place: Canada: British Columbia...
ATAGATTTCCGTCTCCCAAAAGGAGAAAATCAATGGCAATAAGCTCAACAGAGCGTCGTTCAAAAAACGTACAAGTTTTTGTAGAAAAAGACGCTGTCGAAACTAGTTTCGCAAAATGGGCCCAACCAGGACATTTTTCAAGAACTTTAGCTAAAGGTCCAAAGACAACTACATGGATTTGGAACTTACATGCTGATGCTCATGATTTTGATAGTCAAACAAGCTCATTAGAAGAAGTTTCTCGTAAAATTTTTAGTGCACATTTTGGTCAATTAGCAATCATCTTTTTATGGATTAGTGGTATGCACTTCCATGGTGCATATTTCTCTAACTACTCTGCTTGGTTAACAGATCCAATTGGTATTAAACAAAGTTCACAAGTAGTTTGGCCAATTGTTGGTCAAGAAATTTTAAATGCTGACGTTGGAGGGAATTTCCAAGGTATCCAAACAACATCAGGTTGGTTCCAGATGTGGAGAGCAGAAGGAATTACTAGTGAAGTAGAATTATATTGGACAGCAATTGGTGGCTTAGCAATGTCAGCAATTATGTTATTTGCTGGTTGGTTCCATTACCATAAAGCAGCACCAAAATTAGAATGGTTCCAAAATGCAGAATCAATGATGAACCACCATTTGGCTGGTTTATTAGGTTTAGGTTGTTTATCATGGTCTGGCCACCAAATTCACATTGCCTTACCAATTAATAAATTATTAGATGCAGGTGTTTCACCACAAGAAATTCCATTGCCTCATGAATTTTTAATTAACCGTGATTTAATGGCACAGTTATACCCAAGTTTTGGTAAAGGGTTAGCACCATTCTTTGGTGGAAACTGGGGCGAATACTCAGATTTCTTAACATTTAAAGGTGGATTAAATCCTGTAACTGGTGGCTTATGGTTAAGTGATATTGCACACCACCATTTAGCATTAGCAGTTTTATTTATTATTGCTGGTCATATGTACCGTACAAATTGGGGTATCGGTCATAATATGAAAGAAATCTTAGAAGCTCATAAAGGTCCATTCACAGGTGAAGGTCACAAAGGCTTATATGAAATCTTAACAACTTCATGGCATGCTCAATTAGCTATTAATTTAGCAATGATGGGATCTTTAAGTATTATTGTTGCACATCATATGTATGCAATGCCACCATATCCTTATATTGCAACAGATTACGCTACACAATTATCTTTATTCACACACCATATGTGGATCGGTGGATTCTGTGTAGTTGGTGGGGCAGCACATGGTGCTATTTTCATGGTACGTGACTACACACCGGCAAATAATTACAACAATTTATTAGATCGTGTTTTACGTCATCGTGATGCAATCATCTCTCATTTAAATTGGGTTTGTATTTTCTTAGGTTGTCATGCTTTTGGTTTCTATATTCATAATGATACAATGAGAGCATTAGGAAGACCTCAAGATATGTTCTCTGATAAAGCAATCCAATTACAACCAATTTTTGCTCAATGGATTCAAAATATCCATTTATTAGCACCAGGGACAACAGCGCCAAATGCGTTAGCAACAACAAGTTATGCTTTTGGTGGTGATGTAATTGAAGTTGGTGGAAAAATTGCAATGATGCCAATTAAATTAGGTACTGCTGATTTTATGGTACACCACATTCATGCTTTTACAATTCATGTAACAGTATTAATTTTATTAAAAGGTGTATTATACGCACGTAGTTCAAAATTAATTCCAGATAAAGCGAATTTAGGTTTCCGATTCCCTTGTGATGGTCCAGGTCGTGGTGGTACATGTCAAAGTTCAAGTTGGGATCATGTTTTCTTAGGCTTATTCTGGATGTACAACTCAATTTCAGTTGTAATCTTCCACTTCAGTTGGAAAATGCAATCAGATGTTTGGGGAACAATTACACCAGATGGTGCAATTTCACATATTACTGGTGGAAACTTTGCACAAAGTTCAATTACAATTAATGGATGGTTACGTGATTTCTTATGGTCACAAGCTTCTCAAGTAATTCAATCGTATGGATCAGCATCATCAGCATATGGTTTAATTTTCTTAGGCGCACATTTCATTTGGGCATTTAGTTTAATGTTCTTATTCAGTGGCCGTGGTTACTGGCAAGAATTAATTGAATCAATTGTTTGGGCACATAATAAATTAAACTTTGCTCCTACAATTCAACCAAGAGCATTAAGTATTACTCAAGGTCGAGCTGTTGGATTAGCACACTATTTATTAGGTGGTATTGGGACAACTTGGGCATTCTTCTTAGCTCGTTCTATTTCAATTACTTAATAAATCAGTAATTTTTTAAACCTTATCTCTATTCAAGTGTCTAAATTTTTAGAGATAATTTCATAAAAAAAGCTTTTACGTTCAATTTTATTTACAACTATAAATTATATAAAAAGGTATCTAACGATTATGGCAACTAAATTTCCAAAGTTTAGCCAAGCCCTTGCACAAGATCCAGCAACTAGAAGAATTTGGTATGGTATAGCAACTGCTCATGATTTAGAAGCTCATGACGGTATGACTGAAGAAAACTTATACCAAAAAATCTTTGCATCACATTTCGGGCATCTTGCAATTATTTTCCTTTGGACTGCGGGTAATTTATTCCACGTAGCATGGCAAGGTAATTTTGAAAAATGGGTTTCAAATCCGTTAAAAACACGCCCAATCGCGCACGCTATTTGGGATCCACATTTTGGAGAATCTGCATTAAAGGCATTTAGTAAAGGAAATACATATCCAGTAAATATTACATTTGCGGGTCTATACCAATGGTGGTATACAATAGGTTTTAGAACAAACCAGGAATTATATAAAGCTTCAATTGGTGTATTATTACTTGCAAGTGTTTTATTAATTGCAGGTTGGTTACACTTACAACCAAAATTCCGTCCAAGTTTATCATGGTTTAAAAATAATGAATCACGTTTAAACCATCACTTATCAGGTTTATTAGGATTTAGTTCATTAGCATGGACTGGACATCTTGTTCACGTAGCAATTCCAGCATCTCGTGGTGTTCATGTTGGTTGGGATAATTTCTTAACAACTCCACCACATCCGGCTGGTTTAACACCATTTTTTACCGGTAATTGGACAGTATATGCTGAAAATCCTGATACTTCAACACATGCCTTTAATACAAGTGAAGGATCTGGTACAGCAATTTTAACGTTTTTAGGTGGTTTCCACCCACAAACACAATCTTTATGGTTAAGTGATATTGCTCACCACCATTTAGCAATTGCTGTAGTATTCATTGTGGCTGGTCATATGTACCGAACAAACTTCGGTATTGGACACAACATGAAAGAAATTTTAGATGCCCACCGTCCACCAGGAGGACGTTTAGGCGCAGGTCATGTAGGTTTATTCGAAACAATTACAAATTCATTACATATGCAATTAGGCTTAGCGTTAGCTAGTTTAGGAGTTGCTACTTCATTAACAGCTCAACATATGTATGCATTAACACCATATGCTTATCTATCAAAAGATTTTACAACTGAAGCTGCATTATACACACACCATCAATATATTGCTGGGTTCTTAATGGTAGGTGCATTTGCTCATGGTGCAATTTTCTTTGTTCGTGATTATGACCCAGAATTAAATAAAAATAATGTTTTAGCTCGTATGTTAGAACATAAAGAAGCTATTATCTCACATTTAAGTTGGGCTTCATTATTTTTAGGATTCCACACATTAGGTTTATATATCCATAATGATACGGTTGTTGCTTTTGGGCAACCTGAAAAACAAATTTTATTTGAACCGTTATTTGCTGAATATATTCAAGCTGCATCTGGTAAAGCAGTTTACCAATTTAATGTATTATTAGCATCATCAACTAGCCCAGCAACAGCTGCGGGGAACCAAGTTTGGTTACCTGGTTGGTTAGAAGCAATTAATAACCCTAAAACTGATTTATTCTTAAAAATTGGACCAGGTGATTTCTTAGTTCATCATGCAATTGCATTAGGATTACATGTAACAGCATTAATTCTTGTAAAAGGGGCATTAGATGCACGTGGATCGAAATTAATGCCAGATAAAAAAGATTTTGGTTATAGTTTCCCTTGTGATGGTCCAGGTCGTGGTGGTACTTGTGATATCTCAGCATGGGATGCTTTCTATTTAGCAATGTTCTGGATGTTAAATACAATTGGATGGGTGACATTCTATTGGCATTGGAAACATATGACGATTTGGGGTGGAAACCCTGGTCAGTTTGATGAATCTTCGAATTATATTATGGGTTGGTTACGTGACTATTTATGGTTAAATTCATCACCTTTAATTAATGGTTATAATCCATTTGGTATGAATAATTTATCAGTATGGTCTTGGATGTTCTTATTTGGACATTTAATCTGGGCTACAGGATTTATGTTCTTAATCTCTTGGCGTGGTTACTGGCAAGAATTAATTGAAACATTAGTTTGGGCACATGAACGTACACCATTAGCAAATTTAATTCGTTGGAGAGACAAACCAGTAGCATTATCAATTGTTCAAGCTCGTTTAGTTGGTTTAGTTCACTTCTCAGTGGGTTATATTTTAACATATGCAGCATTTGTTATTGCCTCAACTTCAGGTAAGTTTGCATAACAATATTAAAATTAAAAAATAAATAAAAGATAAAACTCTTTATCTTTTATTTATTTTTTAATTTTAATATTGTTATAATTTTTTCTATTTATTTTTAATTTTCGAAATTATTAAAAAAAACTAACAAAAATAAAATGTATATATAAAATATTAAGAAAGTACAAATATATATAGTTATTTGTACTCCCTAAGTAACGAATTAGTATAATTCGTCTTCTTGGTGAACTAAAATAGTACAATCAGCTTTTATGTATGCAATACAAGTTAAGATAAAACCTGCAGCTATTTGATCTTCATCTAAGAATGATTGGTCTGATTGGTCAACTTCACCTGATTGTAAATTACCAGCACATGTAGAACAAGCACCAGCACGGCATG
>Ga0257121_1000382_pt1 | contig 38074 bp, 37 predicted proteins | sample SI106_100metaG_FD_190180 | JGI IMG/M metagenome (GOLD analysis project Ga0257121, IMG submission 190180) | Marine microbial communities from Saanich Inlet, British Columbia, Canada - SI106_100 | ecosystem: Environmental > Aquatic > Marine > Inlet | place: Canada: British Columbia | collected...
TTTTTTTAACTGTTTTATTAGTTCTTTTGACCAAATTAATTTTTTTTCATGCATATCAATATAAGATAGATTATCAAAATTTAAAAAATTTTTAATACTTGGTAACTTTGTGCATATACAGTCTAATCCAAAATGGAGTGCTTCCAAAAGTGAATTTGGAACTCCCTCTCTAATTGAAGGCATAAGCAAAATGTCAGAATTTTTATATATCTCATCCATTTTATTTTCAAATTCAATAAAATATACATTATTAGTTAATTTAAATTTTTTTACTTCATATAAAATTTTTTTTTTAATTTGTTGATCAACTTCGTGATTATAAATTGAAGAATTCCCTACAAAAATAATATTTGATTTAAAACCCTTCAAATAACTTTCTTTCCAAATTTCAAAAGCTAGATCATTTCTTTTATCTTTTGAAAAATGACCAATGCATAAAACATTTTTAAAATTATTTTGTATTTCTAATTTCTTTTTTTTATTTACGTTTTTTTTATTTATTAAAAGAAAATTCTTAATTAATTTTAGCTTTTTATTTGAAACATCTAATTCTTTACAACTTTTAAAAAAAATAGGAGCAATTGAAATCAAGATGTTAGTTAAATATTTATGAAAAACAAAGTTCATTTTTGAAGTATTATTGATAGTTTTTAAATCATCTTCTCCATATGAAGAAAATCGAACAATAATTTTTTTATTAAAAATTTTTGCCAAAAATATGATTAACATATTTACTTTTGACACACCAAATATATGCACAATTGAAAATTCTTTTTTTTTATCAAAAAAGAATTTTACTATATTTACAATTCTAAAAATTTTATCGAAGTAATTATTACCAACTCTTATTCTAGTGATATCATAATTTTGGATATCTGCTTTACTTTCTATTTTTTTTTTTGAGAATGTGAGTATTTTAAATTTATAATTATTTTTAAGTTCGTCTATAATTTTTTTACATTGTAAGTTTCCGCCACTTATTTCAGGATAAAATTTACCAACAACCATTAAAATTTTTTTTTTCATTAATTTTTATTTTTTTCAATTAATAATTGCCATTTTTTTGCAATTTCATTCATATCTAAAATATTAACAGAAATTTTTGCTGAATTGATTATATTTTGAATCCTCTTTTTTTTCATATTTCTAATTTTAATTATTGAATTTGCAAAATTTTTTTCATCCTTATTTTTAATTATGAAACAATTATTGTTGTGTTTAAAAAACTCATGTTGAGAATTGTGTTTTAATAATATGCACGGAACTTTGGCAGACATAGCCTCAAGAAGAGCATTAGACATTCCTTCTGTCTTTGCTGTATGAATATAAAATTCAGATGAAGCTAAAATCTTATCAATATTTTTTTTTGATCCTAGTAGCTTCACATTTTTTTCTAACTTTAAATTAACTATATATTTTTTTATTTTTTTCTTAAGGTCGCCTTCACCTATTATGTTTAATTTTAAATTTTTATTATGATTAATAATTTTTCTAAATGATTTAATTAAAAAAATTACATTTTTTTGATCATCTAGTCTCGAAATATTAATAAAATTATATTTTTTTTTCTTGTTCTGCTTTATGTGCCTCACGTGGTTGTAGATTATTCTTACATTCTTATTATAAGTTTGAAGGACATCTTTAATACTTTTTGACTGTACGACTAAAAAATTAGCTTTTCTATAAATTATAAATGACAAAATATTATAAATTTTACTTTTCTTAATTAATTTTGGATTAATTCTTTCTGAAATAATACAATTTATTTTCTTATTAAAAAAAGTACAAATTAAGTTTGTTAAATTCGAAAATGTAAGAAAACTAATATTAACATCAGGTTTTTCTTTTTTTAAAATTTTATAGAATTTTTTATAAAGATTGATAATTTTTATTATTCTAAAAATTATATTCTTTTTTTCTAAATTTTCTCTCAATTTAATTCTTTTGATATCAGAATTTATTGGATAAAAATCCTTTAAATATGTTGGTTGATTTAATGTAATTAAAAATACTTTATACTTATTCGATAAATAATTTGCCAACTCACTTATAACTCTTTCTGACCCTCCTGCACCCAAAGTATCAATTACAAAAAATAACTTTTTCATTGCGCAAATATTATATTTTTATAAGGTATCCAAGAGTCCTGAAAATTTGAAAAAAATCTCCACACTAAAAATTGAGAGAATGTTAAAATAAACGTTAATGATATAAAAATATTTTTTAAAAAGTTAATTCTTAGATTATTAAATATCTTACCAATCGTATATCCTTGGAATAATATTAGTTGTAAAGCGACTCTATCCGCTAAAGTTGTTTTATCTATTAATAGAAAAAAAATCGAGAGGATAAGAATAAGTAGATTTATTTTGAAAAATAAATATTCTTTTTTTGAAATTTTTAATTGTTTTCTTAATAAAAAGAATATCCAAAAAAAAGGAATATTTAAGAAAATTCTCGCATAAGAACCTCTTGATTGAAAATGCACACCCTCTCCTAAATAGTAATAATAGTAAAGATAAATTTTATCCCATGCAAAAATTAATAATATTATACCTAATAATAAAAATGTAATTATTAAATAAACATTTTTAAGCTTGATAAAGAGTGGCACAAAAGATGCAGTGATTATATGAGTTTGTGTTGAAATTAAAAAATAAATAAATGAATTTATAGTTTTATTTTTTAAATAAAAATAAAATGCTAATGCTAAAAAGGATATTGCCAATGATTGTCTTACATAACCCAAATGAACAACTATTGATAAATATGAAGCAAAATAACCATAAACTAAATATTTTGCAGAATTTAAAATTTTACAAAATTTATTTATTGAATAAATAAAAATTACAGAACAAATTAGATTAAATATTACAAAGCTGTTAAATAAATATTTTATGACTACGTTTAATAGATAAAATATTAAAGAGTCTTCATAATTACTCAATTCGATTCTATTTGGATTAAAGCCTGGGCTCATTTGTTCAGTTAAGGTAGGATCGGATATGCTTAAAAATGCTGCATAATAATTGTTCCAATCACCTCCAATTTGATATCTAGTGCCAAAAATAAATAAAGAAAATAACAAATATGAAATCCATAAAATATCTAATTTAAATTTTTCATTTTTATACAATTTAATATCTAGGTGAGCTAAAATAAAAGGTATAATTATTATAATAGAGTAAGTTATCATTTTTATTTTTTCTATTCTTTCAACCAAACTCTAAATGAAATTATGCTCCAGATTGTTGATGACAAATCTATCTTATTTTTGTCAGTTAATTCCCAGAATTTTTCAACTTGGCTCTGATCTAGAAAGGGGTCTTCATAATATTTGTCAAAAATAATGCTTTTACTCCAATCTCGTAACTGATGAAAAATAAATTGTCTAATTGGAATACCAAACCCTTTTTTAGGCCTATCAAATAATTGTTTTGGTATATATTTGCTTAAGATATTTTTTAATATCACTTTAGTGTTATTGTTTGAAATTTTATCTTTAAAAGGTAATTTTAGAGAATATTCATATATCTTGTGATTTAAAAATGGTGCTCTAGTTTCTAAGCTATGAAACATTGAAGCTCTATCTACTTTACACAGTAAATCATCAGGTAGGTATCTTTCCATGTCAAAATACATCATCTTTTCAACATTATTTAAGTTAATTAAACTTTCATCGTTAAAATCCTCTCTAGGTATTTGAAAATGATATTCATCTTTTAGTATTCTGTTTGCCATATTTAATTCGGTTGTGTAATTAAAATACAAATCCTCAATTGATTTAATATTTCTTAATTTAACCCCAATTTTATTAAGTTTTTCTGAATATTTTTGAATTGATTGATTTCCTAAAATATTTCCAATTGTTTGTCTCATAAAGAAAGGAGTTAAACTTAAAATTGGCCAATATTTATTTGTTAATAAGTATCTATTATAACCTCCAAAAAGTTCGTCTCCTCCATCACCAGTCAGTGACACAGTTACTTTTTCTCTAGCAATCTTACTAACTAAATATGTTGGTATTTGAGAGCTATCAGAAAAAGGTTCATCATATACTAAGGGAATTTTTGGTATGATAGATTTTATATCATCATCGTTAAATATATGCTCATGATGATCGGTACCAAGAAAATTTGATATTTTTTTTGCAAATATTGACTCATCATAATTTTTATTTTTAAAACCAATAGTAAATGTCTTGATTTTTTTTCCTAATCTTTTTGATAACAAAGAACATATAATTGAAGAATCTATCCCTCCAGATAAAAAAGCTCCAACAGGTTTATCACTTATCATCATATCTTCAATACTTGAAGTTAATAAATCTTCTAATATGTCTGATCTTTGATTGTTGTTAATTTTTTTTTCTTTACTTTCAAAAATAATTTTTTTTTTATTATAAAAAATTTTTTTTTGTATTTTTTTTTTTCTTAAATCGCTAATATTTAGGATGATTAAACTTCCTGGTGATAATTTATGAAAATCTTTATATATTGTATAAGGCGATGGTATACATAAGTAATTAAAATAAAAATTAAGTGCATTTGAATTTATATTTTCTTTTGTTTTAAGAAAATTAAGAACTTTTAACTCTGAAGTAAAAATAAAATTATTTTCATAAAATCCATAATATAATGGTTTTTCTCCAAATTTATCCCTTGCTAAAAATATTTTATTTTCCTTTTTGTCATATAATGCAAAAGCAAACATGCCCTCAATTTTTTTTAATGCTTCATCAATTCCAAAATATTCTATTAGTTCCAACAAAGTTTCAGTATCAGAAGACCCTTTCCAATTTAAAGAAGGTAAAATTTTCCTTAATTTTAAATGATTATATATTTCACCATTAAAAGAGATTACATATCTATCAGATGCTGAGATCATTGGCTGATGACCATTGTTTGAAAGATCTTGAATTGCTAATCTTGTGTGAAAAAAACATGCATCTTTTTTTTTTGAAAACCAAACACCATTTCCATCTGGACCTCTATGTCTTAATATTTTATTAAAATTTTTAGCAAAAATAATTGAACTTACATCGGTATTAGATAAAATTCCTGATATTCCACACATATTAAATTTATTTAGTTTCTATATACTTTTATAAATCTCTACAAACTTTTTAACAGCGTTTTCTAGGCCATATTTTTTAATAGAATTTTCTCTAATTTGTAATTTAGATTTACCAGATAAAATAATTTGCTCCAGATCAGTTTCATTTACAAAACCATTTTGATTTAATCTATAACCAAGCTTCATACTTTCTAAATCATCATCCAAATCTCCAATTCCCTCATTATAGACAATAGGTACACCACAACCTAAAGACTCACCAACTTTTGTTGGGGAACTGAAAATTTTTGATGGTGTTTTTTTAATAAAACATAATGTCAGATCACTTACTCCAATTATTTCTGGAATAAATTCTCTTTTAGCTGAAAGAAATATTATTTTATTTTTAATATGGTCGGGAAAATTTAACAATTCTTTTTGAATATCACTTTGTGTGAGAATAATTAAAAAAGTATCTGGGTATTTAAACAGGAAATTACCATAAAATTTTATTATTTGATCAAAATTATACCAAGATCCTAAAGATCCACTGTAAGTAATGATAAACTTTTCCTCTAGACCTAAAGACTTTTTAATCTTATTTTTCTTTTCAATATCCAATATTTTAAATAAATTATAATCAGCTGCACATGGAATAATAGATATATTTTTATCTTTTATAAAAGATTTATTAACTTTATTGAGTCCATTATTTGTTAAAAAAATAATATAATCAGAGAATTTAAATAATAAAAATTCTATCCTCTTTAAAATTTTATAAATTACAAGGTCAATACCATTTTGCTTAAGCATACCTCCTTCAATTCTTTCATCAAACCATGAACCTCTTGTATCAAAAATTATTTTTACTTTAGAGAATAATTTAAGAAAAATACATATAAACATTGGAAGATAACTTCTACTGTGAAGTATATCAATTTGTTTTAGTAAAAAAATTTTTATTGTCAAAGCATACAATAAAATTAATTCTAAAAGTCTATTAATTTTGCCTCTTTTTTTTTTAAACAAATAATATTCCCAATGTAAATTTTTATTTTTTTCAATAATTTTTTTTAAGTTTTTAATTTTGTTGATGTTATTTTTATTTTCTATTGTACAAATAAAAAAAATCAGATCACTTTTTGATGAGCTACTTATATAAGGTAATATTTGACTCGAACCAAGTGGATCTAAAAGACCATCTAAAGATATATAAAGTATTCTTTTCATTTATTTTATTGATTTAAACCATTGCCAAGCAGTTTTAATAATCAACTCTGGATCTGAAAATTTGTTTTTAAAATTTAATTTTTTTCTAATTCTATTCGACCTCGCGACAAGGTAAGGCGGATCTCCTTTTCTTCTTTTTGAAAATTTATAATCCACTTTTATTTTCAAGACTTTACTTGTAATTTTTACAATATCTAATACTGACAAACCTTTTTCAGTTCCTAAATTAAAGACAAAAGATTTTTTATTTTTATTCAAAAAAGATAGGCATTTGACATGTGCTCTGGCTATATCTTGTACATGAACATAATCTCTAATACATGTTTTATCTTTTGTTTTATAATCATTTCCAAAAATTCTTACTGGCTTTTTTTTTTTAATTGATTTGAAAATTAAAGGAATTAGATGAGTTTCATTTTCCCTATCTTCTCCTAATTCACCATCTACATCTGCTCCACAAGCATTAAAGTATCTTAAAATAATAAAGTTAAATTTATAAGCCTTTGAATAAGTTTGAATTAATTCTTCACATACTTTTTTTGTTTCTCCATAAACATTGATTGGTTTTAATTTTTCATCCTCATTAATCTTTTTATTTTTATATCCATAGACGGAACAAGTACTGGAAAAAATAATATTTTTAACCTTAAATTTTATCATAACATCTAGTAAGTTTATTGTTCCTACAACATTATTTTCATAGTATTCGTCTACTTTATTTTGGCTTTCTCCCACTAGGCAATTTGCAGCTAAATGTATTACTGATTTAATTTTGTACTTAGAAAAAATTTTATATAAATGACTCTTATTTCTTAGATCTCCTTTAAAAAAAATTCCATGCTTCACATATTTTTTTTTACCAATTGAAAGATTATCAAAAACAATTATTTCTTTTTTATTGTGATTTAAGAGCTTAGCAACATGACTACCAATGTAACCTGCTCCGCCTGTTATTAATATTTTTTCCATGTTTTTAATTATTATTCATTAAATTATTCAGAATTTTTAAGTATTTATGTTTATTTACCTCAACAGAAAAATTTTTTCTCACATGATATATACTATTCCTAGACATGTTCTCTCTTAATTTTTTATTTTCTATAATTTTTTTTAAAGCTGAAAACCACTCTTTTTCTGAATTAACTAATATTCCAGTTTTATTATTTAAAATCACTTTCCTATTAATTTGAGTGTCAGTTGCAATTACTGGAATACCTAAGGACATAAATTGAATGGCTTTTAAACCACTTTTTCCTTTCACCCACTCTTCTTTTGGTAAAGGATATAGTCCAATATCAATAACTTTTAAATCAGCAACCTCAGTTTTGCTTTTCCAAATTATACTTTTATAATTTTTAAAATCTAAATTCTCTTTTTTTGAACTAATTATATGTAAATCACACTTATAAATTTCTTGTATTTCAATTATAACTTTTTTAATTAGATTTAAATATGGTAGTGTTGAAAAAGAACCTGTCCATCCAATTACAATTTTTTTTGATCTATTAAATTTCTTTGGTGTATACATCTTGGTATTTACTGTTGATGAAATATTAGTTGTATTTTTATTGAATTTTTTAGCAACACTATCCAAATAACTAGTACATGTTATGACGTGATCGCTGTGCTTCATAAGGTAAAAATATTTATTTGATGATCTTAAATATTTGGCAAGTTTATTTTCTTTTTGATATTTATTTAAATAAACCAAGTCATCAATATCAAAAATCATTTTTTTGGATAAAATTCTATACACTCTTTCAAAAAAACTACCTCCAAGAGGGGTAACGTTAAGAAAAACATATATCAAATCATAATTTTTTAATTTAAAAGAAGTGTATAATCTTCTTAGATAACCTTTAATGACTGCAAATATTTTTTTTGATAAATTGCCTTTAGAATATAATATTTTATACTCCTTATAGTTAAAAAATGATTTAACATCATAATCATAGTTATTTTTTTTAAAATAACTAAAATATTGCTCATATTTTAATCTTTGTCCTGGCACAGTATTTATTGGATATGGACAAATAAATAGTATTTTTTTTTTCATTTTTTAAATAATAATCTAAAAATTATATAAAGAGATCTTTTTGAAAAAATAGATAATAAATTTTGTTTTATTGATATTAATAAAAAAAAAAAACTTTTTTTTTTATCTCCACAATTTAAAAGTAATAATGAAGAATATAAAGATTGAGTTGATATTATTTTTTTTTTATACGAATTTGATAAATTTTTAAATTCATTATTTCGAAATAATTTTCTTTTAAAGAAAAAAAATCTTTTTACTATATTTTTTTCTTTATCATTAAATACTGATCTTCCATCATGTAATCTTACATAGGCTTGTGGGATTTTGCTTATCAAAACAGCGCGATTTATTTTTATCATCAGTCTTAATACAAAATCATAATCCTCCGTACCAATTATATATTTATTTTCATCCCAAAGATTTTTAAGAGCAAGTTCTCTTTTAATAAAAATTCCAATATTACTAATGTAATTTGATTTTACTAAATCTTTAATTGTACAAAATTTTTTTTTAAATATGTTTGAGTTTTTAATATTAATATTTTCTTTTTTATAATCATAATTTATGAAAAAAAATTTATCTTCTCTATTAATATTTAATGAATTTTTGAATGATTCAAAAATACCATTTTTTAATAAATCATCAGAATCAAGAAATGTCACAAAATCACCTTTGGCAATTTTAATACCAATATTTCTTGAGTAGGATCTTTCTCTGTCATCATCATTTTTTATATACTTTACATTTTTATAATTCCTTACAATTTCTGCTATGTTATCTTTTGAATTATTATCAACTATAATTATTTCTAAATGTGGATAGTTTGTTGAGATTACTGAATTTATTGTTTCCTTAATGATATGAGCTCTGTTTTTTACCGGTATTATTACAGATATCTTCACTTAATTAAAATTTATCTTTGTCATTTTTGCTTTTACCCAATCATCGTGAGTATCCAAAGATAAAGCTGCATCATTATCTAAAACTATATGACCTATGTGGCCTTCAGGTAATGTCTTATGTCTATTTAGTAATTTTTTACCTAACAAATAAAACTTTCCAACTTGACGGTAGATTTCATTTCTCTCTAATTTAAGTTTTTTATAATCATTAAGAATCCTCAACCCTGACCCAAAGTGTTTATAAAAATTATCAGTTTCTTGTTTTACCGCAACAACGGAATCTGTTTTAAAAATTTTCATAACATTAATCATTGAGTCATAATCATAATGATTTCTAAAGGGAGCCTCAATTGAGACGCTCATTAAACAATCAAACTTTTTATCATGAAATTTATATTTTTTATATGATTCAAGGATGATTTTATCTATAGGGGTATTCAATTCTGCAGTAGAATCAGACCTTATAAGAATTGCAATTTTTTTTGTATTATATTTTCTTTTGATATAATCAACTACTCTCATATCTGGCGTCGCAATAACAATTTTTTTTACACTAGATTTTATAATTTGTTTTAGAGTCCAATCTATTAAATATTTACCTTTTAATTTTTTAAAAACATTAGAATTTGAGTCATATTTAGGTCCTCTCACAGCAATTACAGCTACACAATTGAATTTTTTTTGATTTTGAGTGATAGATTTATAAATTTTAGATCTAGCTATTAATATTTTTTTTTTATTTTTAGATAAACTCTCAGAATGTTGTCTATAAAAAAATAAACTTTTATTAACATGCTTAAACTTATATTTTGAGATAAATTTGAACCAAATATCATATCCATCCTGACAATTTAAATTTTCGTTATATCCACCGACAGTAAGTAATTTCTTTTTATCTATTAACGAGCATGCGCCATGCGCGGGTTTATCTAGTATTTTTACTTTATCAAAATTATATCTTTTAAATTCATTTTGAATTTCACCATTAATATTAACTTCATAATAATTTGAAAAGACCATTGCAATTTTTTTATCTTTCTTAATTTCTTTATACAGTGAAGATATGGCATCTTCTCTTAACCAGTCATCGGCATCAACTCTAATAATATATCTTCCAGTTGAAACTTTAATTGCAATATTATTTGTAATATTTAATCCTTTGTTTTTTTGGTATATGATTTTGATTTTCTTAATTTTCTCATATTTTTTTAAATTCTCTTTTGAATTATCGCTAGAACCATCATCAATTATAATTAACTCTATATTTTTATAAGTTTGTTTTAAAATTGATTGAATACATTTATCTATATATTTGCCATAATTATAATTTGTAATGTACACTGTAATTAAGTCTTTAATTTTCAAAATTGCTCCAAGATAATTTGGTATTATATTTTTTTGGTTTTTTTAATTGTTTTATATTTGAATTTTTTGGTTTTTTTTTTAATAGTGAATAATAATTCAAAATATCATCTATATCGTAGTCATAAATTTTTTTATGTTTATAAAAAAACTTAAACATAAGTTCTACATTTTTAAAATCTTCAATTGTATCAATTGTTAATCTGATATTCGATTTATGTTTATTTTTAACTACACATGATGAGATGGAAAATTGGTCTTTATTTTCTGTTATATAATTTGTTAGATATTCGGATCCCGAGCTATCTATAAGGTTTTCATATAAGTTTTTGATTGTTTTTACAGAAAACACCTCAATTTCAGTTCCGCTTGGTATATGCTTACAATCTGTATAATCAGAATTATGTTTTAAATGAGTATTAATGGTTTTTTCTGCATAATATTTATCAGTTAAAATATCATCTCCAGTTATTCTCAATATATGATCACATTTAAATTTTTTTATACAATAATAAATTCTCTTTAGAACATTAAGTTCATCACCCCTATACAAATCAATTTTATTTTTGTTTGCAATATTTGCCAACTTATCATCCTGTTTATTAGTTGAGGTACAAAGTATAATTTTATTTATTCCATTTAACCTTTTTACTCTTTTAATTAAATGTTCAATTAAATATTCTCCATTAATTTTGAGTATCGATTTTTTTTTAAGTCTTTTTGATTTTAATCTTACAATTAGTAAGGCATTAATTTTATTTTCAAGATATACTTGTCTTAACACTTTCTCTGACAAGATATCTTTATTCGTTTTTTTTCCAATAAAGTCTTCTATATATGAAGAATTTATATTGTATGACTCATCAATTCTTTTAAAATCAACATCTTTAAAGTTTAAAACAGAATTTTTTTTTACAAATCTATTTGTTACTAAAAATTTTTTAACTATTTTTCGATAATTCTTTTCTGCACTACTAATATCAAATTCACTTTTACCTAAAGAGAGAGCAAAATCATTTAATTGATTTAAATAATTTTTAAACTCAAGAGGCTCTAAAGATGATGACGAGTCAATTTTTAGTTTCCTGCTTAATGTGATGTGTTTTTCTATATATTTTGATCCTAATGATATGGCATTTGTTGAAATTAAAACAGATTTAGCTATATTTTTACCATCTGTGTGATCTTGAAATCCTAAATGAATGTTTTTTTTATCAAAATTTTTTTTTAACCAATTTAGCCTATATAAGTTATTATCTTTTAATTGTGTAGGATAATCCTGAAAACCGTGCATTAGCGTTACGTTTGCATCTTTTAATTTTTTTAGTGCATAACTAATTTCAAACCCATTCGAGGCTCCACATGATAAGAAAATCATTTTTTTCGATTTATTTAATAATTGTAATATTTTCAAATTACATAGATCAGATGAATGAATTTTATAACCATCAACATTCATCTTATTTGCTAGTTTGAAAGCTTTTAATCCAAATATATCAGTATAAATTTTAAATTTTTTTTTTTTTGAATATTCTAAAATATTTATCCATTCTTTTTCTGAAAATGATTGATTTTTGAAATGTGAAAATCTTTTGTGACTTTTTGTAAGAAGTTCGTCAGCAAAATATATTTGAAATTTAATTATCTTTATATTTAATTTTGATAATTTAGTTAAAAGTTTTTTTAATATTTTGACTGATCCCTGATGAGAATTTGCTATCTCGGCAATTACCTCCATAAATTAATCTATTTTTTTCCAACTATAAGTTTCTTTGAAAGGACATTTTTTACAAATTTTCACTTTATCTACTTCATTTACCATGTGTTTTTCTCTAACTTTCTTCATTTCATTTCCGATCCAAATTTCATTTAAATCACTAACTTTTTCTATAGGTGAATTAAAATCTTCAGGTAATATAGGTTTCATCATTTCAAAACCTTTTTTTTTATTTTCGATTTGTTTTTTTACTTTTAAATATTCTGCTTTACCATCTTCAAAAGCTAATTTATCTATATATCCTATTGGATGCATACTTCCCCAATCATAACAACACATGCTAACTTTTCCATCATATGTTGCTAACATTCTTTGGTATGGTTGCTCACAAGGCAACCTGCCTTCTGAAATAAATAGATTTCCTTTTTGGTCTCTTAACAATTCATTATTTTTTAAAGATTTATCAATTTTTTTTGTTTTGATTAATTCATCTTTCAGATGATCTAACTCTCCACCTCTTTCAGTATATTGCTTCACAGATACATCATCGACATATTCGTTAAAAAGATTGAAAAAACTATCTTGTTCTTCATGTGTTTCTTCAGTCAAAACCATTTGTACTTTAGTTATTGGCAAAACTGAATTTAAACTTTCTCTAACTGATTTAAAATTTTTAATATTAAGATACACATCATCAAAATTATTTTTTTTAAATCTTCCAGGTCTTAATTTTTCATAAGTTTTTTTTGAACCTCCATCAAATGAAAAAATTAAAATATCCAGTCCTGCCTCAATAAGGTTCTTTGAAATTTTAGTATTAAGTTTAGTTGCGTTTGTATTAATAATAGTTTCTAAAATACCTTTTTTTTTGGCATATTTTATAAAATCACTCAATTTAGGATGAAGTAAAGGTTCGCCTCTCCAATTAAATTTTATTGAAGGAATATTCATTTCGGCTGCTTGATCTATAATTTTATAGCAAAGATCATCTGAAATTATTTTATCTGGTGTAGCTATAAATTGTCTATAACAATGTGGACATGCTAAATCACAAACAGCTGCAGTCTCTATATCTATACATAAGGGGAAAATATTCTCTTTTTTGATTTCATGATTTGTAAACTTATCTTTAATTATTTTTTTTGGTTGTTCTTTCCAATCTTTTCTATACCTTTGATAATCTTCTTTTAATTTTTGAAGCAATTCTTCATTGTCATTTTTGTTTTTTGTTAGATTAAATTGATATGCTTTATTTTGATGCATAAATCTCACCATGGTATCTACACGCAATTCCTCTCCACTAGTTTTTCTTAAACTTTCAATTGCATCTTTCCTCATTGCCCACCTACTCTATGAAAATTGTTTATAATTTTTATTATACTATTAAGTGTTTTTTTTTTATATGTAATTTTATTACTTAACAAGAATATTTCTAATTCATTAGCTTCAATATTAAATTGATTTGTTTTTAACTTAGATAAAAATAATTTAACGTAATAGTGAATTATACGATTTTTCTTAATATTCGTTTTAATAAATTCCAAAATACTATTATTTTTTGGTTTATAATAAATTTTTTCATAAAATTTTAACAAATAATCATATAAATTTTGCTCAATCAATAAACTTAAAGTTTTAGAATTCAGCGCATTAATTTCTTTCGCCAATGTATGAATATACTGACTAATTTTTTTTTTAGGCTGTCTATTAATCCACATGTAAGGGCTTTGAAATCTTGTGTTACGTATCCAACCTTTTGTTTGTACCCATTCATTTTCAAAACTTCTAAACCATGCCAAATTTTTAATAAATTTAGATTTACCTTTTGAAATAATAAAAGTGTTTAACATTAGTTCGATAAAAAAAATATTTTTTAATTCTTTTAGTTTAGTTAATAATTTTGCTTCTCCTTTAAATATACTTGATCTCATAACAGAATTGTAGCCATGAACAGATGGATTGTGTATTGAATGTTTAATTCTCTCTGCAATTATATTGGATTTGTTAATTCTTTTTTGAAAGTAAGTATATCCTTGACTAAAAAGCATTTTTTCTTTTTTAATTGAAAAACAAAAAACTATTCCACAGACAGTTCCATAATTTTTATTTTTTTCCAAAAAATTAATTGATTTATCAATAAACTCTGGGGAAAAAAATTCATCATCATTAACTAAAATTGAATATTTTGTTTTCAATAATTTTGCAGCATAAATAAACCTTTCATGATAACTTTTTGTTAGATGTTTATATTGAAGCTTATTGCTTTTGTGATGCAAATCTAATTTCTGACTTTTTTTACTACCATCTAGAACAATTACATTAAAGCCGTTTATAATGTAATAATCGACTGATCTTTTTAAATACTTCGGTCTATTATATGAAATAATTATAATTGTGATTTTACTTCTTGGATTCATTTATAATTGATCTGAGTTTAGCATTTGATCCATAAAAAAAATCTAAATTTTGATTATTAACTTTTATAAATTTTTTTTTTGACCATTTATTTATCATATTTTGTAATAATATTTTTTTACCACTGCATATATTAACTTCATTATTATCATTTTTATTTAATGCTAATATAGCTATATATCTACAGACTGTATTTATGTTTAGGTAATCTAGCTCTAAATTTTTATTTTTGACTAATTTTTTTAATTTATTTTTGTTTTCCTTATATTTAATATATTGACCATACAGTGTATGCTTTGCTTGATTTTTTCCATATACATAAAAGAGCCTTCCCCAAGTAAAATTTGTAAATTTAGGTTTTATTTTTTTTATATAAATTCTTAGTAAGTTTTTAGCTTGAGCATAATTATTCAGTGGCTTAATTTCTGATTGTTCGTCAACTTTTTTTCGAGGAAACCCATATTCAAAACAAGTACCCATTACGAATAGTGATCTAGGTTTTTTATTTAATATTTTTTTTATAAATTTTTTTTGAATTTTAAGATGAGTAGTTTTGTGTTTTAAGGTATCATAATTTGGTATGTAATCCCAGGCTAAATGGATGACTGATGTATTTTTATTTATAAAATCATATTGAAATATATTTTCTGAATCAAATTTTATTAATTTTATATTTGAGTTTTTATAAACAGGAAGTGTTTTATTATAAATAGCGTAAATTTTTACTTTAGGTTTTTCTTTAGTTAAAAAATTTATTAAGTTTTTTCCTATAAAACCAGTACTACCAGTAATAACAATATTCATATATTAAAATGTTTTTATACTTGGTATGAAGGTAATAAATTTACATCCCCATTTTCTTGTAAACTTGAGTTCTTTTATAATTTCATTTTTAATATTCCAAGTCATAATAAAAATAAAATCTGGTTTCATCTTATTTAAATAATTTTTTTCTTTTATTGGTATTTTTGAACCAGGCAAAAATTTACCAATTTTATGAGGGTTTTTATCAACTATATACTTAACAATATTTTTATCTATACCCATAAAATTAAAAAAAGTGTTTGCTTTTGCAGCAGCTCCATAAGCAGCAATAATTTTTTTTCTTTTAATCTCTTTATTTACTAAATTTTTTACTCTTTTTTTTAAAATTTTTATTTTATTTTCAAAACTTTTATAAAAAGAAATTTTATTAACACCCCATTCTTTTTCTTTTTTAATATACAAGTTAAGTCTTTTAGATTTTTTAAACTTGTTATTTTTTGAATGTGTAACATACAATCTAATACTTCCACCATGTGTACTTATTTTTTCACAATCAAATATTTTTAGACCATTTTTTCTAAATATGTTTATGGCTGCAGTAATTGAAAAATATGAAAAATGTTCATGGTAAATTGTATCAAACTGATTAAATTTTATTAAATTGATTAAGTATTGAATTTCAAATGTAGCCACACCCTCAAATTTTAAAAAATTTTTTACTCCCATGACAAAATCGTTTAAATTTGGCACATGAGCTAAAACATTATTTGCAATAATAAAATCCGATTTCTTATTTATTCTAGTAGCGAAATTATTGGTAAAAAATGTATTTATTACCTCATGACCCTTTTTTTTTGAATAAATAAATGTACTTTTAGTAGGCTCAATTCCAATTGCCTTAATATTATTTTTTTTTAAAATATTTAACAAACAGCCATCATTTGAAGCAATCTCATATACGTTACCTCTAAGATTTTTTGGAAAATTAGTTTTTATTTTTTTAACAAATTTACTTAGATGATTAAGCCAAGTTTCTGAATAACCACTAAAATACGGATAATCACTTTTAAAAATTTCTTTATAATTTACCAGATCATTTGTTTGTAAAAGCCAGCATTTTTCACAGATAAAAACTTTCAAGTTAAATTTATTTACAATTGATTTATGGTTGGATAATAATGAGTTTGCAACGGGGGATTTTCCTAGATCTAATAAAGTTTTTTTTAATTGATTATTGCAACTTCTACAATTCATATCTAAAATTTTTTACCTAGTTTATCTTTTTTTGAAATTATTTTTTTTTTGATAGGCCAAAAAATTTTAAATTTATTTTCTATTGGGCATATAGTTTTACTGTTTTTGTTAGAATAAAAGTTTGTATGGAAATATATTAGTTCACAATTATCAGTCAGAGATTGATAACCATGAGCACAACCTCTTGGTATAAGATGCATATTTTTTTTTTCTTCAGACAAAATAATAGTATCTGTTTTTAGGAAACTACTAGATTTTTTTCTAATATCCAACGCTACATCAAAAACTTTTCCTTTCAAACATAAAACAATTTTATCCTCTTCATAAGGTTTGCTTTGATAATGCATCCCTCTTACGGTGCCTGCTTTTTTTGTAAAAGTATAATTGATTTGTTTAATTGATATATTTTTTAAAAGCTTCCCAAATTGCTTTTCACAAAAAATTCTTGATAGATTGCCTCTAAAATCTTTTTTTTTATTATAAAAAATTTCAATATTTCCAAGTTTTTTTTTTTTAATTTTTAATTTTTTCATTTAAATAATTTTTAATGTGTTGTTTAGTTAGATTTTTTTTTCTGTAAATATACTCATAATACCAATTGATTGTTAAATCTATGCATTTTGAAAAATTATATAATGGTTTCCATCCTAATTTTTTATTTATTTTTTCAGAATCAAGCATTAATATTTTTTTTTCATCAAATATATTTTTTTCTTTTATTATTTTAAACTTCAATTTTTTTTTAAATAAATTTATTATATCTGATGTACTAAAAGATCTTTTATCTATATTTGATATGTTCCAAGATGAACCAGTTTCAATTATATTTTCATTCATTCTACTAGCAAGATATAAATATCCGTGTATACAATCCAAAACATGAGTCCAAGGTCTAATAGAATTAATTGATCTTAACTTTAGATGTTTTTTTTTTATTATTGATCTAGCAATATCTGGTACCAATCTTTTTTCAGACCAATCTCCACCTCCAAGTACATTTCCTGCTCTGACTGTAATTATTTTAATATTTTTATTTCTTTTTGCAAAATACTTAACATAATTTTCTACTCCTACTTTTGACATGCTATATGAGTTGTCTCCTTTCAAAATATCATTTTCTTTTTTATATTTTGATTTATTGTCATTTTCATAAACTTTATCCGTAGTAATAACTATTATATACTTCACTGAACTTATTTGTTTAGCACTTGTAAGTAAATTTATTGTAGAAGCTAAATTCGAATTCCAAGTTAAGCTTGGATCTTTTATAGCTTTATAAACAATTGATTGAGCTGCTAAGTGAAATATATACTTTGGTTTAAAGCTAGATAAATTTTTATTAATTTTATTTTTGTTATTTAAATCAAATATTTTACTATTAATTTTTAATTTGAGTTCATTGTAATTTTTAAATTTTTTGTCTGAAATTCCTAATATTTTTGCTTCAAGATAACTTAAGAAAGATGATATATATGAACCTTTAAAACCAGTGTGACCAGTAATTAAAATTTTTTGATTTTTGAATTTTTTTTTTAAATACCTGCAGTTCATTCTAACCAGGGAAACTTTCCATCTGGGCTTATTAAACTTTCTAAATACAATTTATCTCTCATGGTATCTATTGCATGCCAGAAACCATTAAACTTGAAAGCTTTCAAACTTTTTTTACTTACTAGTTTTTCCAAAGGTTCTTTTTCCCAATAAGTTTTTTCATCCTCTATAAAATCAATACACTTATTATTAAGTATAAAAAAACCTCCATTTATCCATCCAATATCACCCTTTGGTTTTTCTGAAAAACTTATTACTTCATCTAATTTTATATCTAAAGCTCCATATCTACCCAATGGTTTTACAGCAGTTATTGTTGCTAGTTTTTTATGATCTTTATGAAATTTGATTAATTTCTTTATATTTATATTGGATATTCCGTCTCCATAAGTAAATAAAAAATCTTGATTTTGTAATAGATGTTTTACTTTTTTCAATCTTCCTCCTGTCATTGTATTCTGACCAGTGTCGATAAGGTTTATTATCCAGTTCTCATGATTTCTTTTAGATTTATTCATGAGTTTTCCAGTTTTAAGATTTATTTTGAGGTCTTTATTATAAAATTCAAAATTTTTGAAATATTCTTTTATTAGATCACCTTTGTATCCCAGACAAATTATAAATTCTTTAATACCATGCTTAGAGAGGTGTTTCATTATATGCCAAATGATCGGTTTTCCACCAATCTCTATCATTGGTTTAGGTTTCGAAATTGTTTCTTCAGAAATTCTAGTTCCTAAACCGCCTGCTAATATAACTGCTTTCATTATTTAATTCTTTTTAAATATCCGTCAATACCTGCTGTAATTATAAGTTTTTTTTGGATTTCTTTATCTAATTTAAATTTTTTATTTTTTTTTAGGAAAGTTTTAACTGCAGTATGTGGATTATTTCCTCTATCCCAATCTCGATTTTTGTAATGATTTTTTGGCATCAGTTCAATTATAGTATCATAAACAATGCAATAACTTCCTCTTGATACTAATTGACTATAGAACTCTAATTCTTTTAACACATGTTCATGAGTATGATTTGAATCTAAAATAACTAAAATCTTTTTTTTATTTTTTGTGTAAGACAATACCTTCTTTTTTGTTTCTTCAGATACGCTACTACCCTCAATTATATCAATATATTTAAACAAACTATCTTTTGTAATTTTTTTTTTATTTTTTTTTTTTAAAAAAATATCTATTCCAAGAACTTTTCTATTGATTTTTTTTTTTTCTGATTGATTTAGTAAATGCAGATTTGCAGCATTAAAAATCAAAGATCCTCCGTGAGCTATACCAACATCTATAATTAAATCAGGTTTTACTTCCCAGGTAATTTCCATTAATGAAAAAATATCTTGTGGATATTGTATAATTGGAATGCCTTTAAATTTAAAATTATAAGAATATTTCTTCTTTAAACTTTCTCTAAGAAATTCTATTCCGTATTTATTAAGTTTCATTAAAATATTTTTTAAATTTTTCTCTTACTATTGTATATGTTTCTTTTTTGCAAATTAGAATATTGTAAAAAGGGGACTTTTGTATTCTAGAAAGTCTTTTTAGCTTAAGTTTCTTATCATCTATAGAAATATAATTATAATCAAGGTTTTTAAACAAATAATTCAATTTTTTTGCTATATTTTCGTTTAAGACTTCAATTAAGAAATCAGGTCTAAATTGATTTAAATATTTTCCCATACCTTCCAAAACCTGAACTTCATGCAGCTCAACATCAATTTTTACAAGATCTAGTGATTTAATATTATTCTTTTCGATAAATTCATCCAATCTAATAGTTTTTATTTTATCAAATTTTTTTTTGTTTTTAATCTGATACCCATCAAAATACACAAAACCTTTCTTGTTGCTTAAAGCATTGTTAACTGTTTTGATTTTATATTTATTTTTAATTTTTGATTTTTTAATAGCATTTATACATTTAACATTCGGTTCAAAAGCGTAAACAAATGATTTCTTATTAAATGCACAACTAACCAAAGAATAAATTCCTGAGTTAGCACCAATATCAAATATATATTGTTTTTTTTTAACAATTTTAGACCAAATTCTAATACTTAAAGGCTCCCAGGTTGTGCCTAGCCCATTCCAGAAAATTTCATTCTCAATAATAGTTGGAATAGAATAAATATAAAAAAATTTTTTTGAAAAATTTACCAAAAAAAAACCTCTAAACCATAGATGTTTATAAATTCTTGACTCGATTTTAAAATTATTCTTTAAAAACAAAAAAAAATATTTTTTAAAAGGTATATTTAAGTAAATAGTTCTTAATATATTTTTCACTTTTTAAAAAAATAATTTTTAAGTTTCATGTTTTTCTTTACATCTTTAAGATTTTGCAAATTATCTATAGCATACCACTGACCAGGGTAAATTTTACTTAAATATAACTTATTTTTATTTATTAACTTTTTCCAAACACCACTAAAAGAATTAGAAAAAGTAGTAATTTTATTAATCTTATATGGATTTATTACTTGAATACCAGAGGCATAAAAATTTGACGTTTTTTTCCTACTAAAGCCAAAAATTTTATTATTTTTTGAAAATATAAAATCACCCTTGCAATTTTTGACTGGTGAAACTGGAAAAATTACACAAGCAGGATTTTTCAGTCTTTTGTACTCTTTCATTATGAAATTATAATTAAGTTTAAAAAGATTGTCACATGTTAGAACTAAAACTGGTTCATCAATTTTTGCCAATAATGTTTTATAAATCCACCAAGAGTTTCCCTTGCCTTCTGTATTAAAAATTGCATTAGCGCCTTTATTTATAACATGAGCTGATAACTTAGATGATTTATAACCTACAGTTATATAAACATTTTTTATTTTCTTATTAATATTCTCTATACCCCTCTCAATCAAAGACTGACCATTAATCTTAATCATTGGCTTAGGAATATTCCTCGAAAGAGGCATCATTCTTATGCCCCTGCCGGCAGCTAAGATGATTGCGTTTTGTAATTTCATAAAAATTTTGGTTTTTGCAAAATAAGATTTTGAATTTCTTTATTAGAGAATTTTTTTGAATTATTTGAATTAATTTCCTTTTTGGGCTTATTTTTAAAGCTATCTATTAAAAAAATATTTCCCACACTTGTTTTTTTAATCTTAACTTCAGCATATTCTGCTGAGGAAATAATGGACTCAAAATTTTTATCCCCATGGCGCTTTTTAACTTTTGTCCAATTAGTATTGTATATTTTGCACCATGCATCTAAAATATCGCTTATTCTTGCTGATTTCATGTCAGGTATCACAACTTTAGAGTTTAACAACTTAATATTTTCTAAAGTGTAATTAATTAGTTTGCATGCATTTTGGACAGAATAAAAATACCTTGTCATATTAGGACCTGTGCTCTTAATCAAATTATTTTTTTTAGTCATTTCTTCCCATATAGGAAATATTGAACCTGTCGACCAAGGAAGATTACCAAATCTTAGACAGACTACTTTCATGCCAGAATTATTACCATCTAACAAAATTGCTTTTTCCATTAATGATTTTGTTAAACTATATATGTTGTTAAAAGGTGGAGCTGCTTTGTCTGTAGAAATTGCTATAAATTCTTTTACTCCAAATTTTTTTCCAACCCTAATTAAATTTAAAGTTCCCAAAATATTTGTATCAACACACTCTAAAGGAAATTTTTCTGCTAAATCCACATATTTGGTTGCAGCTGAATGGATAATTATGTCAGGTTTTATAATTGAAATACAATCTATAACACTACTTAAATTTGATATTTCACAAGGATAATAATTTAATTTTAAATCTAAATTTGTGTTTCTACATCTCTCAATACTTCTTCCTGTAAAAAAAATTTTATTTTTTTTTGATCTTAAAAAATAAGCTAAATTTTTTCCTAAAAAGCCTGTTCCACCTGTAATAAGTATTTTTTTCATGAGTTATATATTTTGTATAATTGATGGATGTGTTCTTTTAAACTAAATTTTAATTTTACAAATCTATATCCGTTATTAATCATGAATTTACCTTTAAATGTATTTATTTTTAAATATTCTAAACCTCTATAAATACTATATTTGTTGTTAGGATTGCAAATATAAGAATTTTTCAGATGTTTTGTGAATTCTTTTGCAACTCCAGTATTTGAGAAGATACATGGAGTTTTTAACAATAAAGACTCTATATATGTCTGCCCAAATGCCTCCTTATCACTGAGTTTGGGTATGTGGATAAATATATCAAAAATTTTGTATAAATATTTTATATCTTCTTCAAATTTGATAATTCTATAATTTTTTTTTGAAATAATATTTAGCTTTTGTTTAATTTTAAGAGAATATCTTGTATTAAAATTCACATTTGCTAAAATCAATATTGAATTATTGTGTTTACTTTTAAATAACAAAAAACTATCAATAATCTTATCAATATTTTTCCAATCTACTAATCTTGATATTGCTCCAACAACAAATACGTTTTCACTAATATTATATTTTTTTCTTAAAAAATTTATTTTAGAGTTATTTAGTGAATTAAAATAATCAAAATTAAATCCATGATAAAGTTTTTTTATTTTTTTTTCACTTGAAGGAGTATTTAAGATTGTTAGATTTTTTGTAATCTCTGAGATTGCCAATATATCTGTAGACATCAAAAACGTTAATTTATCAATTAAATACTCAGCAAAAATATGCTGACTTTCCGATCCATGATGCCTAGTATAAATTCTTTTCTTAACTCCAAGAAAAAATGCAGAAAATATTCCCAAAATACTTGCTTTTCTTAGATGACAATGAACAATAGTTGCTCTCCAACCATATAATATTCTTATCAGTTTAAATATGGATTTAAAAGTATCTAGATATTTTTTTTTGAAGATTAAATTTTTATATTCAATATTATTATTTATTAAAAATTTCTCTAATTTAGTAGCTTTGCAATTAATTAAAACAACTCTTGTTTCGATTTTTTTTTTAATTTTTTCTAATACCCATTCTAAACCTAAAGATTTATCTACATCAGAAATAATATACACTAGCATTTTTAATCTAATTTTTTAAAAATAATTTGCTGTCCTAAGAATAGCAATTGTAGAGAATTTTTTTTTTCAGAATAAAATTTATTTATAGCCAATAAAGGATTTTTTTCATTTTGATAAAAAGTCCAAAAATAATCATCAAATATTAAATATCCTCCCTTTTTACAAAAATTATAAGAATTTATTGCGTCTTTATAAACATCATAATATTCATGAGATCCATCTATATATAGAATATCAAATATTATTTTGTTAGATTTAAAAAAAGTTTCTGACTTATTTTTTACTTTCGTCAATTTATCCTTAAATTCATTCATATTAAAATCAAAATTTTGCTCAAGAAAACTTTTATCCTTTAAATATTCATGTTCGTCGCTCCCAGTAAAAGGGTCTACACATACTATACAAGAACTTTCAAAATTTTTTAAAAAATAAACTGCACTTATCCCTTCAAAAGATCCTATTTCTAAAATCATATTCTTTTTGGATTTTAATTCAATTAAATGTTTATCTAAAAAAAAAATATTTCTGAGAAACCATTTCTGTGAAAACTTTTTTCTTTCAGTTAAATCATTCCATTTTGATAAATTATAAGTATTAATTTTTTTTTTATTTAGAAAATAAATTAAACTAAAGTTTATAAAAAAAAAAATAAATTTTAAATCTGCTTTATTTTTTATTAATCTAAATAAATTTTTAAAAAAGAATTTTTTTTTCATTTTTAACCTAAATCTTTCAAATAAATCTTTTTAAATTCTTCAAAAAGATGCATGGGATCTGGATCAGTTCCATAATTTGTTAAAAATTTATACTTTGAATTTAAAACATTGTCTCCATCAAATCTTTTTCTATAATTTTCCAAACCAAAAAAAAAGGTGTAATTACCTGTATACATGGGTAAATAAGCTGAGCCAGATTGACTATGTATGGAATATTTTGAGTTACACAATAGAGCAATTTGTAAATCTAACAAGTTTTTTTCCTGTTCAAATGCAGTATTATAAACATTATAATATTTAAATTGTTTTAATCCCGCACCCTCAGGAGTGCCACATATGAATACTCCTAATTTGAGATCATCAACTAGTCTTTTTATAAATATTTCCCATTTGTTTTCTGAATAATTTCTTGCTGGTCTAAAAATATCCCTTTTTCTAGGAAACAAAGTAACAAAATGTTTTGAATTCACTTTTTGCCTAATTTTTTTATACAAATCATTTACTTTATTTGTTGGTCTTAAATGATTTATTATTTGAAAATCTTTGGGTGGGACTTGTACATCCCATGCTTTTTCATAATTATTGATTAGAAAATCGAGATAATTTTCTATGACAATGCCTTTGTAAGGATTCTCTTTATTTATTACATTATCATTGTTAATTTTTAGTATCTGTTTTATTAAAAAAGTTAAATGAGAAAATTTATTTCTATTACGTTGTGGATAAAAAGGTAAATGAATAATTTCATTATCATTCTCTTTTTTAACTATCTCTTTTAATCTTACTATTTCTTGTTCATATAAATCTTTAAAAATTTTTTTTTCTTTTTCAGATAATATTTTAAAGTTTGGAAAATAACCATTTAGAGAATATTTTTTATCTACAAATTTTTTTGATATTGGAATAAATTTATCTACAAAATCTTGGTATAAAGGATATGATTTTTCAAATGATGAAATATAAATTTTAGAATTTGAAAAGGATTTTGAATATTTTCTAACCCATCCTTGCCAGTAACAAAGTTCCCAACCAAATTCACCAATAAAAGGACCAAATAATATATTATTCAATTTATTTTTTTAGTTTGTTTATACTCAGTTACTTATTCATTTATTAAAATCATTTTATTTTTTTATCTATCTCAAATAACCAATTTTTTTTGAAATTTAGGGATTTATCGTCAATAAGTATGTCAAATGAAGGTTTTCTCATTATTAGTTTGTGATATTTGACTTTCCATTGTTCTAATTGTTTTTTAGTTTTTAAAAATCCTTTTTTTTTTGCACATTTAATATTTTCTTTACATCTGCCCATATATCTTGCAGTAAAAATTTTAATATAATATCCATTATCGTATAGGTAATTTATTTTTTTTATCTTATTCTTGAAAGGTTTTGCTTGATTGTATCTATTTTTAATTGTTTTACAAATTGTATTGTCAATATCAAAACAAATTATAGTTTTTTTCATTTAAAATTATAGAACACTATTTTTTTGGTAACTAAATCGTATTGACTGTACAATCATATGCATTAATGAAGAAAAAATATCCTCTGTAATTCCATAATTTTTACAATTTAGATCTAAATGGACATCAATTTTATATTTCTTATTAATTTCTTTATCTAAAAATCCTGTGACAAAAATCACTTTAATTTTTTTATTTTTACAAAAATTGATAGCATTTAAAATGTTTTTTGATTTACCAGAGCTAGAAAAAAGAAACAAACAATCATTCTTCTTAATATAATTTTCTAGTTGAAATGAAAAAATTTCATCATAATTAATATCATTTGCTATCGCTGTAATTGTTTCTATTGAGTTTGACAATGAAATGACTTTTGGAAGTAATTTTTTTTTACTTGAGATTTTTATCCCTTTATTAAAATCACACAAAAAATGATTCGAAACAGAGGCAGAGCCACCATTTCCTGCTACAAAAATTTGATTATTTTTTTTAATTACTGAACTTAATATCTTATAAATTTTTTCAATTTTTTTAAGGTCAATTTCATTTTGAACTTTTTCTAGAGTCTTGAAATAACCCTTAAAATAATTTTTAGGAGCTATTTTTTTTGATGTAATTGGAAATCTAATTATTTTTTTTTTTGACATATAAATTAATATAATTTAATTAATTAATTTTAAGAATATTTTCCTTAAGTTTATTTCAAATATTTAAACCAAATTCTTGTAGTTTTTTCAATTTTTTTGGGTGTCCATAAAGGAGCTTTTTTCCAGTAACTTATCTCCTTCAAAACTCTAGAAATACCCTCTTTAAGTGAAATTTTACTTTTCCACTTTAAGAATTTACTTATATTTTTAATATCTGCATGTGTAATATTTGGTTCACCTGGCCTTTTTGGAATAAATACCTTTTTACCTCCGATGTATTTAGCTAACTCATTCACAGATTTTGGCTTTCCAGAACCAACATTGAAAACTTTATTTTTAATTTTAGTTTTAATTGATAAATAAAAAGCTTCAGCTACATCTGAAACATAAACAAAATCTCTTTTTTGATTTCCATTACCAACAATTGTAAGAGGTGAATTTGATAATTTTTGTTTTAAAAAAACTCCAAGTGCTGCACCATAGGCTCCATGTGTTCTTGATCTTGTCCCATAAACGTTAAAAAGTCTTAAAGATATATAATTTATTCCGTATACATTTGACCAATGTTTTATAGTTTTTTCTCCAATATATTTTGAATAAGCGTAAGGATATTTTGGGTTTATTTTTTGAGTTTCTGAAGTTGGGTATTTGTCTGGGATCCCATAACAAGAAGAGCTTGCTGCATAAACAATTTTATCAACTTTATTTTTTCTCATACTTTCGAGCACATTCATGGTGCCATTCACATTTGTATTAAGATAATTTACTGGATCAGTAATTGAAGGTACAATATCTGATAATGCAGCAAGATGAACTACGCAATCAATATTTTTAAATTTTGGAACTATTGAATTAAGATTTCTAATATCACATTTAAACAATTTTATTTTTTTTGAATTTATGATAGTCGAAAGATTCTTTTTACTTCCATCTTCTAAATTATCAATAATTACAATTTTTTTGATATCATCTCGATAATTTAAATATTCACAAATGTGACTACCTATAAATCCTGCACCACCTGTAACTAATATATTCATAATTTTTTTTGTTAGATTTATTTCAATATTGTGTCAAAAGATCTTTTTACATCCTCTATCTTAACATTCTTTGAATGTCCAAGTATATTTACTTTTATAGCACCTGCTATGGATCCAGCAATTGCTATAATTTTTTGATTGTATGTATTTTTAATTAAGCTTGCACAATAACTATAAACTGCATCACCTGCTCCCATTGTGTCAATTGCTTTATTATTTAGTGCTGGAAATTCTAAAAATTTATTTTTTGAATTATATAATTTGATAATAAGCCCATTGATACCTCTTGTAACAATTATGTTCTTGTACTTTTTTAAATAATTATTTTTTATCAACTTATCTATAGGTGTAAATTTTTCTTTTAATCCCAACCTTAACTCAGGCTCATCAACACATAAAAGATCTAATTTTGAGTATTTTGTGAATAAATTAAAACCTCTATTTCCTGAGTTAGTCTGAATATTTGCACAAATAAATTTTGCTTTGTTCTGTATCAAATTTATAATTTCAGAATTAAATAAACCATGACCAAAATCACAAATTATAACTTTATCAAATTTTCTTATATTCTTATTTAAATAATTTTTTAAAGCTAGATTAAAATATTCAATATTATTAAAATCATAATATTCAAAAAATTTTTTTCTATTATTAACATCAATAAAACGGGTCTTAAAAATATCTTTAAAATTTTTTTCATAAAAAAACTTTGTTTTGACATTTTGGTTTATATTCCTTTTTAAAATTTTATGTATTGATTTACTTTTCATCAAAGAAGCAAAAGTTACATTTTTACTGATTTCAGAAATAGTGTTTACAACTGGAATAGTTCCACCAAAATATTTTTTTTTATTTTCAAATTTTACAGATAGTATATTTTCTTTAGATGGTGTTCCTAGCTGAGTTGAATGATTATACACATCAAAAATAATTTCACCAATAATTAAAATTTTTTCATTTTTTACTTTATTTAAAGCTTTATTAAATTCATTTAATGCATAAATTTTATCTGATTGATCTTTATAAATTTCATCAATTTTTTTTTTACCAAGATTGAAATCTTCAAAATTATTGTTAAGAATTTTTGTTGAAGAATATAGTTTTCCTTTTGTGAAAATTAATCTACCTCCAAACTTTTCAACAGCGTTCTTTTCTGCTCCTAAATTACCTGCTATGTCACCTGATTTTTTTGAGTAATCAGGCCCTTTGCAATATATTGATGGTTTTAATTCATTGATTACACTTATTGAGCTTTTGTTATCATTGATAATTACATAATCTATAGTTTCTAATGAGCTCAAAAAATGAGCTCTCTGTAATTCATTAAAATAAGGTTTATTAAAACCTTTTTTAACAAACCTGTCAGGTGTTATAGAGACTACCAAAATATCTCCATGGGATTTTGCCTCTTGAAAGTGAGATATATGCCCAAAGTGTACAACGTCAAAAACACCATGAACTAAAATAATTTTCTTTTTTTGTTTTTTTAATTTTATCGAAATTAATTTTAACTGTTTTTTTGTTAATAATTTGTCACTCATAAATTTAGTTTAACTAATTTTTTTTATTTTTCAATTTTAACTAATTTTTTTTTATCTAAATGATAAATATGATCAAAAAAACTTTTATTTTTTAGTTTATGATTAATAGATATAATAGTTAATTCCTCATTAAGATCATTAAGTACTTCAAAGAAATTTTCTTCGGTTTTATCGTCCAGTGAATTAGTCGCCTCATCTAAGATTAATATTGAAGCATTTGCAACTAGAGCTCTTACAATTCCTAGTCTTTGCTTTTGACCACCAGAAATATTTAAACCGTCTTCCCCAACATAAGAAAACAATCCTTCAGGTAAAGATATTATAAAATCATAAATCTGAGCTTTTCTACAATAATCATATATTGTCTCAAGTTCTTCAGCATCATATTTATTTTTATTAGATAGAGTAATGTTGTTTATAATTGTATCATTAAATAAGATTACATCTTGATGCACATACCCAAAAAGATCTAATCTTGAAATATCATTAATTTTATATTCTTCATCATCTATAATAATTTGCCCTTTTGTGGGCTTTACAAAACCAGTTAAAATGTCCAAAAAAGTAGTCTTTCCGGAACCTGAATCCCCTACTAAGGCTATTTTATCACCTTTATTTATATTTAAGTTTAGATTTTCAAAAATTAGATCATTATCCTTATATCCAAAATCTACAGATTTTAATTTTATAATTTTTTTAAATTTTTTTATGATTTTTTTGTTAGAAAAATCTTCTAAAGTTTTAGTGTCATTGATTAACTTATACTCCTTAATCATCTCAGAAATTCCATGTGAAATATATCTTAAACCAACAAATGCAGTTGCAACTTTATTAGTACTTGGCAAAAGTCTTATAGTAATTAAAAACAATACAGTTAATTTCACAAAGGTTTCTTGTACATTCTCGTTTATATTTAAATTTAAAATTGTTAAAAAAAGAAAAAAAATTAAAGCAATCGACTCAAAAAAAAACCTTGGAAGGTTTAAAATAAATCCATGTTTAACTGTTGCATCTCCATAAATTATATTATTTTTATTAAAACTATTAAAAAAATTATCTTCTTTTCTATAAAGCTTAACATCTCTTATTGATTTAAATGCATCCATAATAATTTTAAGGGTTTTATTTGATCTTTCAAATCTTTCTAATCCAGCTCTTCTTAATTTAGATTTTGTAATATAATCAAAAATAACTGCTATAAAAAAACAAGCTAATAACAAGATAATAACTAATGGATTGTTAAAAAAAATAATAAATGAAATTAAAAAAATAATTATAAAAATTTCACTATAAAAATTACCTAATAAAAATATTGTTTCTTTAATATGATTTGTCTCATAATGTGTATATTTTGCTAAGATTGATTTATCTCTATCGAGATAAAAATTTAAATTTTGTTTTAAATAATTTGAGAAAAAAATACTAGATAATCTTACTCTTATTTGATTTCCAAAATTTAATTGCCAATAATTGATAGCAATCAAAACAAAATTTTTTATTACAAAAATTAGTGTAAATGCAGAAATTAATAAGTAAAAATAATAGATATCCCTCTCAAAAGATATGTATGATTTAATAAGAATAAAATATTTATTGTTTTCAATTATTTCTGGAGAAATTAAATATGACATAATAGGCAAGAATAATGTAATACCTAATGCTTCTAAAATTAAGCTTAAGAGTGCAAGTGAAATAAAAACTAAAAACTTTTTCTTTTCTTTTTTGTTCAGTATTGCAAAAATTAACCTATTAATTTCAAAAAACTTTAATTTAGTACTTTTTTGTTCCATTATAATTTTTTTGCTCTAACGACAGCAGAGGTACCATGGTGATAATTAACAAATCCAGCAAACTCGACTTCGCATTTATTATCTGAAAAAAATTTAGCTATATTGCTTATTTTTTGTGGTTGATCATAAAAGGCTGTATACATATCAAACGTATCAAGAATAATCCACTCCATTCTTTGTCTACCTTTAATTACATCTGGTATTGTTCTTGGATCACAGATAGGTAAAAATCTTGTTAAAAAATTAAGTCTCAAGTAACTTAGTACAAGGAAGGTGTTATAAAAAAAAGGAGATATTTTTTTTATCAGACTAAGAAGAGTTTTTTTTGACATTCTTTTTGCTATAGGTCTTAATAAATATTTGGTACTAATTTTTGTCCAGAAACCATTATAAGGATAGAAATCGACTACAATTGAACCGCCTTTTTTTGTTTTTTTTATTAATTCTTTTAATGTTTTTTTAATCTGAGGTGTGTGCTGCAATACCCCAAAACAAAAGGTGTTGTCGAATAAGTTATTTTTAAATGGCATTTTTAAAATATCTGCTTGAAATATGACAAGTCTCTTTTTATTAAAATAATCAATATTATTTTTTCTGTTACTTTCTACTGCATTTGATAAATCAATGCTTACTAACTTTCCTGGAAATTGAGATAAATAAGCCTGAGTAAATCTTCCAGCTCCTGATCCTGCTTCAAGAGTTATTGTTTTGTTATTAAAGGATTTTTTTCTCCAATTAGTTTGTGTAAGAAGTCTATTTTTTGAAACTTTTAATTTAAAATTATCAATTTGTGTTTTTTGAAAAATATCCCATTGATATCCAAAATTATCTGCATAATTCTTTTCATCAACAAATCTTAAAATTTGATTTTTTTTTTTAAATTTAACTTTTTTTTTTAAAATATTCATTATACCAATCTACGAATTTTGACACACCTTCATCAACATCAGTTTTGGAATCATAACCTGTCACTTTATTTAACTTAGAAATATCAGATAAAGTTTGTCTAACATCACCCATTTGCATTGGCAAAAAATTTTTTTTAATCTTACTCCCTAATTTTTTCTCTAAAATAGTAATAAATTTCATTAAATGAACTTTTTTACCGTTTCCAATATTAAATATATTAAAAGGCGCACTACTTCTTGAGGGTATTGGTTTATAATGATTAAATTTTTTATCTATTTTTGGTTTTTTACTCAAAATTTTTAAAACACCCTCTGCAATATCTTCAACAAATGTGAAGTCTCTAAACATTTTTCCTTTATTAAATATATTTATCTTTTTTTTTTTATAAAAGGCATCAATGAACAGATACAATGCCATATCTGGACGACCAAAAGGTCCATAAACTGTAAAAAATCTTAAACCGGTAGTTGGTAAATTATACAAATGGCTATAGCAATGAGCCATGAGTTCATTAGATCGTTTGGTGGCAGCATACAAACTTAATGGGTGATCTACAGTATTAGTTTCTTTATGTGGTAAACTTTCATTTGCTCCATAAACACTTGATGTACTTGCATAAACAAGGTGTTTAACTTTATTATTTTTGCACTCCTCTAAGATGTTTAAAAATCCTTTTACATTGGTTTCAACGTAGGCATGAGGGTTTTTAAGAGAATATCTCACTCCTGCTTGAGCTGCTAAATTAATAACAATATCAGGTTTAATTTTTTTAAATATATTTTTAATCAAATTTGAGTTTGAAATATCAGCCCTGATAAATTTAAAATTTTTATATTTTTTTAATTTTTTTAATCTCTCTTTTTTTAAATTTATATCGTAATAATGATTTAGATTATCTATTCCATAAACTTTTTTTCTTTTTTTTAAAAGCTTTTCAGCAACATGATATCCAATAAAACCAGCAGCACCAGTCAACAAATAATTCATATTTTTTTTCTTAATGTGAATATGAATAAAATTATTAACATAAAAGAAACAATTAAATTTAATAAAAGGGCCTTTTGATAAACAAAATTGTTAATTTTTAATTTTTTACTAAGTATTTCACTTTTTATCTCTAAATTTTTATTTTGAGAATACTCAATTTCTACATTTGACTCTATCACATCAAAAAATTTATTTTGAAGATCGTCAAAATACAATTTAAGTAGAAAGTCTTTAAAATTTTCACTATCCTCTTCTTGAAGTTTATTAATTAAATTTTTTAATGCTATTTCTTCATCTTTTTTTCTACGCTGATCTAGATTCATTTTTTCATCCAAGATATTTAGTAATTCATTTTTTTTTAATTCAAACTCATTTTGTATAATTTCAACTATTGATTTAGCGCAATCACTTGCAATATTTTTATTCGGATATCTAATTTTAACTATTAGTGGAATATCTATATTAAATGAGGATATGAATTTCTTTTCATCAAAATAATATATATGTTTATCGAGTTGATCAGAAATGATTTTGCATTTTTCCTTGAATAAGCTATTTTGATTTAATGTGTCTAATTTAGAGTAAACTTTATCTAAACGTAAAATAGTCATATAATTTCCAACTTCTAAACTTTTGTATCTGGGAATTTTCATTTCTAAAGTTGTTTCATAAGTAAAATCTTTTTGTTTGGAAAAATGATTAAAACTCAAATAAAAACATATTAAGTTAATTATCACAAAAAATAGCAAGTGTTTAACTTTGATAGTTTTAATAATAGAGTTTATTTGTTTTTCTATTTTCATAGTTTAATTTAATTGAATATAGATATTTATTTCATAGGGTTTATAACTTAAAATAATTTTTTAAATAGAGTTTTTTTAAAAATACTTGATATTAATTGTTTCTTAAAATTAAAAGAATATGTACAAAACAAATGTAAAATGCCCATACTTTAAGCCTGGAATAGAAAATTTTGGATTAATAATGAAAGGTGCATCTTTAGAAAATATTAAAAATATACACAATAACTTTAAGCATTGTTTTATAATAAATAACTTTGATTTAGAGATGGAATTATATGGTGAGTATTTAGAAAATAAAGAAGTAGTTCATTTTGTCAACAAACTTTTTACAGCGCATATGTATAAAAAAAATTATGAAAGATTAAATATAAAAAATATTCAAATGAGCACAAATTTTTTTTTAAGCACTAAATTATTAAGAGTTTGGTTCGGGTATAAAAAAATGGGATTGCAGGTAAATTTTATGAACAAAAAATTTAATAATAAGGACTCTTTTTTTAATAAATTCTTTGAGGGAAAATTTAGGTATCGATTTCCTAACGCTGGCATATTGGCCCTTTGTTATACCTTGGATGTTATTAGGCCCAAAAATTTATGGATTTGTGGTTTAGACTTTTATAGTGAAGACTACATTTTCAGAAGACCACATCAAACTCCACTTGAATTACAACAAAAAAAAATGCAAGACTCTAAATTACCAGTTAAGACTATGGAAATAATGTCTTTATACAAAGATATAAATATAAATTTATATTCTTATTTCAAGAATTTAAATGCGCCATCTAACGTTAAACTCTTAAAGTGAAAAAAGTAATTATAGCAATCACTGTTAGAACGTTATCAAAAAGACTAAAAAAAAAAGCTTTTTTAAAAATCGGTAACAAAAAAATTATAGAATGGTGTATTTATAATTGTAAAAAATCAAGTATAGAAGATAAATCTATAATTTTAACTACAACTTGCAAAAAAGAAGATATGCAATTCAAAAAAATTGCAAATAAAGAAAATATCTCATTCTTTACAGGAAGTGAGAAAAACGTGGTAAATAGATTATTAAGGTTACTAATTATCAAAAAAGCCGATTATTTAATAAGAGTTACTGGGGATAGTCCACTTGTTGATCACCAATTAATTGATCAGCTTCAAGATGAAATAGAAAAAGGATATGATTTTATCTACTTTAGTGACGGACCTTTAGGTATTAAACCAGAACTATTTTCTAAATCAAGTTTATTAAAACTATCAAAATATAAATCTACTAAAGATTGTGAATACTTATCTCTTTTTTATAAAAATAATATTCAAAAGTTTAAAATAAAAAAAAAGAAATTTTATTTAAAAAACAAATACAATAGCTTAAGATTGAATATTGATTACAAATTAGATTTTGATTTACATAAAAAAATTTTTAAGAAATTCGGTTCAAAATCCTATGATTCAACAAAGATTATAAAACTAAGTGACAATAATAAATTTATAAAAAGATATAACGCAAAAATTAAACCGATTTATGAAAAAGGTGAACTTGCAAAGAAATTGAAAATCTTGACTAAACTTAACTAAAATATGAAAATTTTATTTCTAGCACCAATAGATTTTAATAAAAAGATAAAAAAAAAACTAAAAGATAAATATGATGTAAGTTTTTTTTATGGAATAGATAAAAATAAATTAATTAAAATTATTTCTAAATATGATATTTTGATAACTAATCCAGGATCAAATTATAAATACGATAATAAAATTCTTAATTTTGCTGAGAAATTGAAATTAATAATAACACCCTCTACTGGGACTGATCATATAGATTGCGCTTACTGTATAAAAAATAACATTCATATAAGATGTCTTTTAAACAATAGAAGGATTTTAAATTCAATCTCTGCATCTGCTGAATTTACTTTATTTCTAATATTTTTAACTCTCAGAAAATTTAACAAAGTACAAAAAATTATTAAAAATGGATCTTGGAGAAAAAAGGAGGACATAATCAGAGGAAATGAAATTCAGAACAAGACTGTTGGCATTGTTGGTTTTGGTCGAATAGGTAAAAAACTTTACAAATATCTTAGATCTTTTGGTTGTACAGTAAAAATATATGATCCTTATATTAACATAAAAAATAAAAAACTAAATTTTGTAAAATCATTAAAAACAATATTTGAAAAATGTGACATTATATCGTTGAATTTAAGTCTTAATGAAAAAACAGAGAATATTATTAGCAATAAATATTTAAATGTTTTAAAAAAAAATCAGATATTAGTTAATACAAGTAGAGGAAAAATTGTAGATCAAAAAGTAATTATAAAAAAGATTAAGCAAAGGAAATTTTTTTACTCTACAGATGTTATTAGTAATGAATTTAAAAATAATTTAAAATCAGATGATATTTTAAACCTTTCATACAAAAATGAAAATTTAATTGTTACACCACATATTGCTGGACTAACAGAAGAGTCACAGACTAAATCACTAAATTTTATTCTTAAAGAACTAATTTTATATAAAAAAAATATATCTTCTAAATGAAAAAAAAAATTACTTGTTTTTGTCCTACAGATCTTCAATCTATCTTTGCTAGTTCTATAAATTTTTTTAAAACTGGAGAAGGTTTTTCCTTCAACGATTTGTACGTCGATATTGTTTGTAGAGATAAATTTTATCCCTTTGGAATTTTAAATCAATTCAGATCCATTTTTAAAGATAATAAAAATATAAAATTAATTAAACTCCCATGCGTAAAGCCATTTAAAAGATTGGATCAATATGAAGATTTTGAACTTCAGGTAAAAAATTATTTAAAAAAAATAAAACTGATTTTGCATATTTCAGAAGTTATAATGGTGTTAAATCGTCCATAAAAAACAATATACCTACAGCAGTTGAATCTCATGCCCATCCATCAAATGAAAATTTTCACCTTGCAAATATGTTAAAACTATCAATTCATAAAAATTTCAAAGCTCTTTTTACAATTTCTAATGTTTTGAAGGAAAGTTTTATAGCTAAAGAAGTTCCTAAAACAAAAATTCACATTTTGTCTGACGGCTATGATGATAAAATTTTTTTTCCTTTAAAAAAAAAAAATAAATCATCAAAAGTTGTAACTTATTTTGGACATTTATATGAATATAAGGGGGTATTTACTTTGTTAAATGCTGCAAAATATCAAAAAAATATAATTTTTAAAATAATTGGTGGGACTAAAAAAGATCTTAAAATAGTAAAAAACTTTATTAGATCAAATAATCTCAAAAATGTATTAACATATGGTCATATTAAAATGAATGATTTAAGAAATTACATAGACGATACTGATATTTTTGTACTTCCACCATCTAAAAATCATCCAAGTGCATCATGGACAAGTCCACTGAAATTATGTGAATATTTTGCACTACGAAAACCTGTTATAGCGTCAGATATTCCCGCGTTAAAAGATTGGCTGGTCAACGATGAAGTATATTTTTTTGAAGCTGATAATCATGTTTCTCTCTCGAATAAAATTGATCATATTTTTAAAAATTATGAAGATGCAGAAAATAAAATAGTTAATTCAGATAAATTTATATTAGACAAAAACTATAAAAGTAGATCCAAAATTATTCTCGATAAACTAGTTTCAATTTAAATGAAATTTTATTGTTATAAATTAGCTTATCACTTTGATAATAGCACGTACCTTGCAAGTTTAGGCTTTTTATTGTTCATAAGTTGAATACCAATATCATTACTTACATTTTCAAATAAATATCTATGGAAACCATCTGAATAATATTTCTTTGAAACTTTTAAATTAAACTTTGTTAAATATTCTAAGTCAAATGAACCAGAAGATATTATCTTTTTAAATTTATAACCTTTTTCAAAGAAATTATGAAAAATTTTATCTAACTTTTCAATTGTATAAAAATCAGGATGAGTTTCAAAAAGTATCTGAATATTTGGGACTTGTTCTAGACATTTCGAAAGAGATTCTAGAACGTCAATCTCCCCACCCTCAATATCCATCCTTAATAATTTGAGCTTTTTTAAATCAAATTTGATAGATTTTGCTAAATCTTCAAAACTTATTATCTCAACATCTATTATATTTTTTTTTACAAATCCACCTGACTCTTTGTATGGGTTTTTTATACTAAATAATCTAGAGATGTTTGTTTTTTTATTTAAATTAATCTGAGCAATGTAATTTGCATTTCCAATACCTTTTTCAATTAAATCTTTTTTAGAATCTATAAGTGTATAGTTTTTTTTAAGTAATTTTACGTTTCTTGGATCTGGCTCTATGCATACTACATATCCATCTTTTTTTACCAAGCTAGACTCAAGGACAGGATAAGCGCCTATATTAGAACCACAATCAATCACTCCATCACCTGGTTGTAATAGATGTTTAATTAAATCTACTTTGTCTGACTCTCGAGTTCCATGATAAAAAAGTTGTTGGCTAATACCATCATTTTGAAAATCTAAATATATATCTCCATATTCAGTGGAACATTTTTTATTAGAAACTTTAAGGTATCGTAATAAATAAAAATATATCTTTTTTAATAAAATCAAGATGTTTTAGTTTGCCATTTAAAATTTTTCGAAAAACAATTTAATTAGTTGTTTTAATAAATAACTAGAAAATATTTACTTCAAAACAAAATAATTAACAATTAATTAAAGAATAACAAGTTATCATTCTCTAATTATATATCAGTCAAATAAAAAATTTTTTTCAGTGCATAAATCAAGCCAATTGAGCTATTAGTACTGGTCAGCTGCACGCATTACTGCGCTTCCACATCCAGCCTATCAACGTGGTGGTCTACCACGGCTCTATAGGAAGAACTA
>Ga0257121_1000385_pt1 | contig 37919 bp, 34 predicted proteins | sample SI106_100metaG_FD_190180 | JGI IMG/M metagenome (GOLD analysis project Ga0257121, IMG submission 190180) | Marine microbial communities from Saanich Inlet, British Columbia, Canada - SI106_100 | ecosystem: Environmental > Aquatic > Marine > Inlet | place: Canada: British Columbia | collected...
AGGGGGCTAATCAAACGTGGTATGACATCTCGTACTCAAGCATCTGGGACTCAAACGGCGGAAACTACGACAACATTAAGGCAAAGTTCAACTATGACTTTGACGATCATATGTCTCTACTAATCAGCACCAGCATGCTAAATTCGGCTTACTACAACTCAAATAGTGCGTTCTTTGGCTTTGACTACCGTTTCTAGAGCCAATTAATCAATAACGCAACCTTAACCCCCCTGTTTTTCGATGAAACATGGGGTTTTCGTGCTTTATCTGATAAACACCATATATTGCAGCATCTTACCAATATTTGCTATATCCTATAGGTACAGACGTTTCGCTTAGGCGACCCTTTTCGTCTGCCCCCTAACAAATGTTTTGAAGCTTTGAAGCCATCAAATGACTACACGATAGGCTCTTACGCCAGCGCAGAGACCCTCCACATGGGTCCACCGCCCTTTTCCCGTAAGTTGCTAATGACTATTGCGTTGCTGACGACAGTAGCGTACTTAGTATTCCGCGTAGTGTTCACCTTGAACCTCAATGGTGGCTACGCGACTTTTGCATCGTTGCTATTGCTATTCGCCGAAGTTACTGGCGGAATCAGCCTTATGCTCTACTTTTTCCAAATTTGGAAAATCGAAGATGTTCCTCAATTAGAGCCTCTTGAAGATGTGACGATTGACGTTTATATCCCAACATATAACGAAGACGCTTCTCTGCTGCGCGCTACTGTTAATGCGTCAAAAGCGATGGAGTACAAGCACCGTACTTTCTTGCTTGATGATGGTAACCGCCAAGAAATTCGCGAACTTGCTGCCGAACTAGAAATTGAATATATAGCACGCGAAGAAAACCGCCACGCTAAAGCAGGTAACTTAAATCACGCTCTCGAGATCACTGATGGTGAATTCGTGGTTGTACTTGATGCTGACCACATCCCGTCGCGTAACTTTATCACGCGTATGCTTGGCTTATTCCGCGACCCTAAATTGGGTTTTGTGCAATCACCTCACGCTTTCTACAACTTCGAAAACTTCCAGTCATCCGTAGACTACTCTAAAGGAAAATATTGGGAAGAAGGTCTACTGTTCTACCAGCAAATTCAACCTGGCCGCAATCATTGGGATTCCGTTATTTTCGCTGGCTCAGCTGCTATGTTCCGTCGTACCGCCCTCGAAGACGTAGGCTTGGTAGCTGTAGAGACTATCACTGAAGACATGCATACGGGCATTCGCATGTCGGCAAACGGTTGGCGCTCGCTATTCGTTTCAGAATCCTTAATCGCCGGAATGGCGGCTCCAGACGTTACCACTTTCCACTCGCAACGTTTGCGTTGGTCCGAAGGTAACGTTTCAATTTTGTGGCATGACAATCCGCTGTTCATGCGTGGCTTATCACTATCTCAGCGACTCTCCTTTTGGGCTTCAATTGTTCACTGGTTTAGTGGTTTCACGCGCATGGCAGTTTACGCAACTCCGATTTTGTTGTTGTTCACCGGCGTAGCTCCGTTTACTAAATTCACCCCGGCTATCGTGGCGATGTTGATTTTTTACATCGTAGTCACTCATGCCGTTCTGCGAATTATCTCTGGTAAACATGCAAGCTTGCTAAACATCGAATTATTCGCCATGATGACATTCTGGACGAACTGTCGTGGATGTTGGCGCGCCATCTTTAACCGTAAAAAGTCAAAGTTCGTGGTAACGGCAAAACGCGGACGTCAAGAAAACGCATCGCTCGCACCACTGTTGATACCACAAGTTCTGGTCTTCGGCATTGGTGGTTTAGCAATCATTTGGGGTACGTTCCGAGTACTGTTCGATCCGAATCCCGACTTCCTTGGCCTGGCAATTGCTGGTCCGCTAACACTCTATCAAATGTGGTTGGCGTGGGCTGTAATTCGTCGGTCATTGGCAGCCGATAACAAGCGCTTCTCATACCGTCATCGCGCTGGCTTACCTGTTAGCTTCCGCCTAACCGGCCCGAACGGTGAACAATTCACTGGCGCCGGCGTGACTAACGACATCAACGAAAAAGGTGTCGGCTTCATTGCATTCGACAACTACCCTGATGGCTCCGAAGGCGAATTCGACATCTCTATCGGGGGTAAAGTTATCACTATGCCAGGGCGTATACAGCACTCTGACTCTGACTCTGTTGACCCGCTTCTTGAGCGTCCGAAAGATGTCATCACCATGACACATTATGGCGCGATGTTCATAGACGCTCCTGTTGCAGCAATAGATTCGCTTATGGATTGCTTGATGAATTATGTTGTGCCAATGCAATACGAGCAATTCGCGAAATCTGGCACAAAGCCTAACCGAATTTTAGGTTGGCTCGCAGACCCTGGTAGCTGGAAGCGCCGCAAAGAGCCGCGTCTTTCATACCGCTTACCATTGGGTATCTCCAAAGCCAGCGAGGGCGAAAAGGCTGAAGTTATTCAAGCAGCAACGGACGACGTAAGCCGTTCTGGCTTGCGAGCTCTTCTCCCTGAAGCGCTTGAAGTCGGCACTCGCCACCAATTCCGCCTGCAAACTCCTTTCGGTAAAGCTAGTGGCATCTTCGAAGTACAACGAATTATTGACCGGGTTGTAGGTCCAGAAATAAAGAAAGAACACGTGTTCCGCTTCTTGACCTTTGACGGCCAATCTCGCTCGCTCATTCACGATTTGATTAAGGCTTCTCGTGAAAAGCCAATGCAAAGCGTACTGCGAGCTGAAGGGCGCAACCGTAATGCGCCGATCTATCAACCGATTGCAATCACTTTGCTGTGTGCTGCATTCTTGATTCCTGGAAGCCTGTCTCTATTCCAGTTCATTAATCGTGACGACATTTTCCTTCGCGAAATAGTCGATAGTGGTTTGCATACTCGTTCTGACCGAGAACGCTTCGAAGACTTGTTGCACGTTACCATCAAAGACGAAAATAACTTTGCACACATGAACATGCTAATGGACGTCCTTCTCGCTGAAGGTCGCCGTGGTGAAGCAGACAGTTTAACTCGATTAATGTTGCGCCTCGAACCAAACAATCTCGGATTGCGATTTGCCTTGGGCAACTTGTTAGTTGATGTCGATCGCGTAGATGATGCTGCAGAGATTTTCCAAAGTGTGTTGGACGGCATGGGGCGTCGCCCCGAACAGGCGCGCAATCTCGACCGAGCGGAGATATTGCTTGCTGCTGCCCGCAACGCCACCCGCCTCATCGATGGCTCCGATATGGCCATCGCGTATTTCGAAGAGCTAGAACTAATGTTTGACGTTTCAACCGACGTCTTAGGCGAACACGCTGCTGTTCTTTTCGCTCGCGGCGATTTAGAAGCGGCCGCCAAGCTTTACGAAGCTTCTGGCACAGACATTATTGCCCACATTCGTGTTGCGCAGATTCATGCCGCCCAGCGAAACTTTAAAGCCGCCGAGCAAGAATGTTTGTTAGCATTAGACATTGATCCTAATAGTCGTGACGCAGGAATCCTTTATGGGCAAGTCATGTCCTCACAAGAACTCCCCGTGGAAGCATCTCGCATCTTTAGCAAACTGCGCGATCTCTACCCTAATGATGTAGAAATCCTAACGAGTCACTCAGAAACATTGCTCTGGGCCGGGAACCACGCTGAAGCTGCAGAACAATTCCAAGTATTGCTTGAGGGTCAACCCACAAATCGTCGCGTTTGGTTGGGCTTCCTAGATTCAATCTCTGCTCTTGAAGAAGTCGGCGGCGAGCAACTTGCCCGTTGCTTCGAGATTAAACGCGAATTGGTTGATGCAGATTTTGATAATCCGCGCTTGATGGCACAGCTAGGTAATGTTCTTGCAAAAGCCGGAGAAGTGGTTGCCGGAATTGAGTTTATGGAACACGCCTTATCTGTTGACGACTCAAATCGTCAGCTAAGATTGCAAGTTGCAGACACTCTTGCTAGCCTTGGAGAATTTGAACGCGCAGACAAGCACTACCAGCGCTTGATGGGTGTCATCCGCAATGGCAGCCTTGACCCTGCCGCTAGAAAAGATAAGTGATAGTCGCCTAGTTCTTCTTTAAGCTTCTGAACAAATCGCTGCCGAGTGAATTAGCGCTTGGTGGCTGGATAGACATTAAGTAATCACCCCACCGCTCGCCAGCAGCCCAATACACCATCTCGATGTCATTCTGCTGCAGCAGCAACATCGCCTCGCGTGCTACTCGCTCCCATGGTTTTATTGAATTGGGAATACCAATCTCGCCAATAATACCGCGAGCATTATTTTTCTTTAACCAATCTAAAAATGGTTGCAAGCGTTGTTGCGGGCGTTCATAAATATTCGGGTCGCGACGTAATTCTTCGCCAAAACTTAGCCCGTATTTCCCGGCTCCGTCATGATCGAAATAAACATGCGCCTCGTAAATACTATTATCTAGTGGGTCATCAATCCATGTTTTAGCGCCGTGTTGCTTCTTCCAATTTTCGGCGGACGCCCACCCATCTCCAGAGACCAACAAAGTATGTGTACTGCCCTGTTCGCGTAATCCACTTACCAGCTGCGATGAAATTTTTCGCCAATTCCCGAATCCCATGTCGTGAGGTTCGTTCATCAAGCCAAGCGCCCACGGTGTAACACCGGCATCGTCGCAAGCGCTAATTATTTTTGCCCATACATCAATCAAATCCGCGATGCTAACGAGCAGCTCTCCGTTGTACTTTTTGTTTACAACCGCACTTACGATCTTCTCGTTATGACGTAGAGAATAACGGCCGAAGTTATGCAAATCTAAAATAACACGCACGTCTTTCTTTTCCGACCAACGCAATATTTTTATCAGACGGTCGAGCTCGGATTCATTCAACGGCCCTCCGAGTAATGGCTGAATTCGCTCCCAGCGAAACGGTATGCGAAACAAATCAATACCTTCTTGCTGAAACCAATTAAACGTCCATGGTTTGTTGTAAAAATAATCTTGACCAAGTTGGCCGATATCTTCATTACAAAATGACGCTTTATCGCTGCCAAATTCGGCACCGGCAATCGTGACCCCAAAGTTCATTAACTGAGGAGCTGTAGGCGCAACGGGGATTGTTGTTTCATCGGAACTTTCATTACACGCACCAACTAACAAACTTAAGAGTAACCACTGTCTGCATGACATAGTAAAATTGTAGCATGTTGAATTACCAAGGTGCAGTGTTTCGTCCACCTTCCGAGGCGAATAGCTTGATTTTGCAGGCCACGCTGGGCTGCAGCTGGAATCGTTGCACTTTTTGCGCTATGTACCGTGAGAAGAAATTCCGAATACGTAAAATTGACGATATCAAGGCAGAGGTTGATTGGGTAGCTCAAAATTACAGTGCGCCGCGCAAGGTGTTTTTGGCTGACGGAGATGCTTTGATGGCAAAGGCGTCCTTTTTGGCTGAATTATGTGACTACTTGAACGCCACTTGGCCAAATCTAAAGAGAATTACTTGCTATGCCTCTCCGCAGGCATTGGAGGTGCGTAAAGTCGAAGAAATGGCGATGTTGCGCGAAAAGAAGCTTACTCAGTACTACCTTGGTATCGAATCCGGAAACTGGCAGGTACTTGCCGACCTTGACAAAGGAGTCAATGGCGACGAGATGATTCGCGCCGCGCTAAAAGCCCACGAAGCCGGCGTTAAGCTCAGCACCATGATTTTACTAGGGGCTGGCGGGCGAGCTCTCAGCCAGCAGCATGCGGTTGACTCTGCGCGTGTTGTAAGCGCAATTAACCCGCGCTTTGTATCCACGTTGGTGATGACGCCAACTGAGAACACTCCTCTGTACGAGGCTGACATGCGCGGTGAAGTTGACCACTTGTCGCCGATTGAGTTAGCAGCCGAGCTACGTGAATTTATTAGCCATCTTGACGTAAATGGCTGTATTTTCAGAAGCAATCATGCAAGCAATTACCTGACTCTGGCCGGAACTTTGCCGAAAGATAAGGCTGATTTGCTCGAAGTGCTTGATGCCGTCCTAGCCGACCCATCCAATGCCGAGTTTCGTCCTGAATGGATGCGCGGACTCTAATTCTTCGTCGCAACTAGCCAAATAAAGTGGTCTCCGAGAGTGCGGGGTTTACTCAAAGTGAAGCCAACATCGTGCAATTCCGTTTGTAATTGCTGCGCGGTAAAACGATTCTCTTGAGGGTGATCCATTCGCCTACCCCACCAAGACTTTTCAATTAAGCCCGGCAAACTTTCGGCGATCATTAATTGCGCATTGGGTCGCATAACCCGATAAGCCTCGCGGACGGCCGCCTGCCAGTCTACGATGTGATGTAAAACTTGATAATCAAATACGACGTCATAACTTTCATTGTCGGCGCTTATTTGAGTCGCCGAGTTGTTGCTGATGTTTACATCGCACAATGACTTTGTAACTGCGCGACTTATCGTCAACATGCGTTCGTCAATATCAAATGCATCGACTTGACTCACCTTAAACTTAGACAACGCTAATTTTATGCCGTGCCCCTGCCCGCAACCTATGTCTAACGCCTTACCCATGGGATATTGTTTCGCTCCAAGCTTCTGCCACTGTTTAATATCAACATGCTCTTGAACGAGACGCCTTAACCTGCCAACCAGCAGCTTAAACTCAAACTGGTTGAGCTTCATTAATATTGAATTTCGGCAAAGTTGCTGGCGAACTGGCCTAAGTGCAAAGTGCCGGCAAACATTAACGCGATCAACAACAGTGCTTGGGCGACACCCCAATGCAATGCCATTTTTTGCGTATTTAGTTCTTCGCCGCGCGCCCAAATATGTAAGAACGCCACGGGCAGTAACGATGAAAATAAAGCAAATGCTTTTTCGCCGCGTTTCCATAGAATGCGCACTGCCATAGCCTGGTAGCCCAATACCACAATAAGCAAAACCACGCACACCCCTGCCGACAAAGGCGCCAAGAATGATTGCTCTGGATTAGGGATGCGAATCGCAAATAAGTTTAACAATATGCCAATCCAAGTCGCTCCTAGAAAATGCCAATACACTGCGTGGTTACGTAAGCGCTGTGCAAGCTCTTCGCCGCTACTCTTAAAAGATTGCAAGCTAGCAATGCTGTAAACCAATCCGCCGATAACATGAGCGGCATGCAACGCTGTCATTAAATAAAAATTGAAAGCGTACATCGGATGCACGCCTCCGCCAGTCTCAATCTTAATCAGGTCACGCCATACAAAAGTTTGGCATCCTAAAAACGCGAATCCTAAAAACAAAGAAGCCCGCACCCCAGACAAAGTGCATTTCTCTGCGGAATAGCTTAACATCGCAAGAAGTAACGTCGAAGCTATAAGCAATAAGGGAAGCGCGGGTAGCGCTTCCCCGGTAGAGCCGGTGTCGCGGAAATACCATCCGCAAAACATAGTGGCTATAAACAGCGGAGCAAGCGAGGCTATTAACACTCGCAGGCCCATGCTGCTTGTTTCGTTATTCACCTACTTGCAGTTCTAAAACTTCGTTGGCTTTGTAATCTTTAATATCGCCCTGGTACTCTTCAGAATCAAGGGTTACAAAGACCAAAAACAAACCAACAAACATTACTGAGAACAAAAATATCAAGCCATGAAACGGGCGATCGTATTTCAGGTGCATGAAGAACAAGCAAACCAAGGATGCTTTACAAGTGGCGATAATCATAGCCACCGCTAGGTCAGCGCCGTGCAAGTCTGCCTTACCGGTCATTACTGTAAGAATTGTCAGTGCAACTAAGGCACCAAAGACCTTCAGTAATAAACTTAAGGGAAGTACGTGTCCGATGTGCCCTTCTGAATCGTGTGAGTGGTCTGACATGATTAACTAATTAAGTAGAGTAATGGGAAGAGGAAAATCCAAATGAGGTCAACCAAGTGCCAGTACAGGGCAATGAAGTCAACTGCAGCAAAGTTTTTCGGACCGAATTCGCCACGCAAGTTGCGTATCAACAACCAGCTCAACAAAATCATACCAATCAAAACGTGGATACCGTGCAAGCCAGTTAAACAAAAGTAAACACCAAAGAAGATGCCTAGCTTTTGCCGAAACTCTGGGTCGAGGTCTTTTACTGCCGCAGTAAATTCTCCATCAGGATTTGACCAGGCCTGGCTATGAGCAGCAATATCTTCATTAACGTCATCAGCGTCTAATTTAAAAATTGAATGTTCGTGTCCGCCCCATAAAGTGCCTTCGTGAAACTTGTGACCATACTCTTCGGCCTTAATCATCATAAATCCTGCAGCGCAGGCTAAAGTAATGATTAGGTTGATGGTTAGCTTTTTAGTTTCGCCCAACATCGCGTTGCGTACACCCCAAGCGATAGTAAATGAACTCAAAAGCAGCACCAATGTGTTTAGCGCACCGAGATTAGTGTCTAAGTATTGCGAAGCAAACTGGAACACTTCGGGATAGCTATCGCGGTACATTGTGTAAGCCACGAACAGCGCACTAAAGAACAACACTTCGGTTAGAAGGAATGTCCATATACCAAACTTGCCTGAATCAAACTGCTGTTCAGCGGATTCGAAGTGGTGTGCTACGCCTTCTGGATGATTATCATGGGAACTCATTATGCTTCCTCCAATTTAACATCTGCGACGCATGGGTCGTCAGAACGCGGGTTAACTGGCAAGAAACCTTCTTCTTCTCCGCAGTACTCAACCAACGACATGTCGTATGGGTCGCCTACTACAGGAGGGTCTATCTCGAAGTTGTGCTCGGGTGGTGGCGATGGTGACTGCCACTCTAGAGTTACGCCACCCCATGGGTTTGATGGCGACAAATTCTTTGTCTTTGAAAACAGTGAACGAATCAATGCAAACAACGCAATGGACAATCCTGTACATAACAGCATTGCGCCAATTGTTGACCAGTAATTCCAATCATCGAAGCCTTGCTCTGAACCGTACGCGGCATAACGACGCGGCATACCTTTTGAGCCACCGATGAACTGCGGCATGAAAGTTAAGTTAAAACCGACGAATGAAAGCAGGCAACCCAGTTTGGCAAGTGGTCCGTCAACGACTCGTCCGTACATCTTTGGCCACCAGTAGTGAATACCACCGATGAAACCAAATAGTGCCGAGCCGACCATTACGTAATGGAAGTGAGCTACAACAAAGTACGAATCGTGGAACACCACATCAGTGCCAAGCGTTGACAAGAACAAGCCTGTCAAACCACCGATACCAAACAACCAAATAATTGACATGCCGTAAAGCATAGGTGTGTTAAAGGCAATCGACCCTTTATACATCGTGGCAATCCAGTTGAACACTTTAATCGCCGATGGCACCGCCACCGAAAATGTTAGCGCCGAGAAAATCACCGACATCAACTGAGACTGGCCCGAGAGAAACATATGGTGGCCCCACACGATGAATGAGAAAATCGCAATCGCAATAGAAGACATCGCAATCGACTTGTAGCCGAAAATAGGCTTGCGACTAAAAGTGGCAAACAACTCTGACATAATACCCATGCCCGGCAACACCATGATGTAAACCGCGGGGTGTGAGTAAAACCAGAACAAGTGTTGGAAGAACACCGGGTCGCCTCCAAGCTCTGGAGTAAAGATACCTATCTGCATTGTCTTCTCGACGAGAATCAATAACAAAGAGATGCCGATAACCGGCGTAGCAAGAACCTGGATGACAGCTGTCGCATAAATCGCCCATAGGAACAGTGGCATTTTAAACCACGTCATCCCCGGTGGGCGCATTTTGTGAATGGTCACAATAAAGTTTAGGCCCGTAAATATCGAACTAAAGCCCAAGATGAACGCACCCAACACCGCAGTGATTACCGACGGGTCAGTGTGGCCAGTTGAGTAAGGTGGGTAAAAAGTCCAGCCAGTGTCTAGGTTGCCCAAGAATAAAGTTGCCACAAACAACACAGCACCAATAATCCATAAATGGTAACTGAAACGGTTTAGTCGCGGGAAAGCTACGTCTTTCGCCCCGAGCATCATTGGCAAAACGAAGTTGCCAAGAGCCGCGGGTATTGACGGAATAATAACCAAGAAGATCATTACCGCACCGTGAACAGTAAACGCATTATTGTAAGCGTTCATCTGCTCTGCTGTCTGCGTTGCAAAATCAACAGCGCCTGGCATTAGGTCAAAGCGAATCTTCATGGCGTAGACACCGCCAAGGATGAAGCAGCTAATTACTGACCAAAGATACATCAAGCCTAGTCGCTTATGATCGATAGTCCAGAACCATGACATGAAGCCATTGGTTGCATTTAGGTAATTAGTACGATCTAGTGTATTAGTAGTAGGAGCCATTGCTTTTACTTGTTTAACGTTTTGAGGTACTCAATAACGAAAGATGTTTCTTCGTCATTTAGAAGATCAGGCTGCATTACAACCCCTTCGAAGCCAGCAACGATTTCAGCTGCTGGGTTTGTAATTGACTTCAAGATGTAGTTGTCATCTATCATCACTTTGGACCCATCTGCAAGAGTCTCTTCAGTGCCGTACTTACCATTCAAAGCTGGGCCAACCTTAATTGAGCCGTCTATTGAGTGGCACGCTGAACACTTGGCGGCAAACAAACGCTCACCCTTTTCAGCAGGTGAAGCATTTGGGTCCATTTGATTCTCTTTTAACCACACAGCAAAATCTTCTTCGCTTACTACGTGCACATAAGACAACATGCGTGAGTGCTTGGTACCACAGTATTCTGTACAGAAAATAGGGAAGTCACCTAGTTGAGTAGCATTGAACCACACGTCTGTATAGCGACCAGGGACGGCGTCCATTTTGACGCGGAAAGCTGGTACTGAGAATGAGTGAAGAACGTCGGCAGCTTCGAGGCGGATCTTTACGTTTTTGCCAATTGGCACAACGAGTCCCTTACCCTGATATTCGCCGGCATCAACAAATCCGAATGAACTTGCACCGTTTGGATAGCTGAACTCCCATTGCCACTTTGAAGCCTTAGCCTGAATCTCGTAACTATCTGCTGGTGGTGTTCGGCGAGCCGTGTAGTCTTCGAAGCCGTACCAGAACATGACAACCATGAGCAAGGATGGTATGACCGACCAAACGATTTCTATTTTAGTCGAGTGGTGTGGAGAATCTTCTGGAGTCATGCCAACTTTCGAACGGCGGTAACGCCAAGCGAAGATAGCCGTCGCTAAGACGATCGCGATGAATGCGAACAGCGACACGTAGAAGATGAAGTAAAAGATGAAATCAGCAGCCGCGGCGTTAGTTGACGCTTGCGTTGGAAAGAAAAAATCTTCTTTCTGATGCTGGAACAACATGCTTAAAAAAGAGTACATGTTCATGCTACGGGTTTTGTGGATTTATTGCGTGATTGGAAGTGTAACCAAACCAAAAACGTAATTAGGAGAACTGCTACCAAGGTCATTACCACTTTGGTGATAAGCCATGCGTTTGCAACAAAAGTGCCTGATGCTGCGTCGAAGGAGAAGCAACGTAAAATCAAGGCATCTACTGTCGAGACAAACTTCGAACTGGCTGTTTCAGCCATGGACAATCGCAGTGTGCTCGGCGGGTATTCGATACCGTAAAGGTAACGGGCAACCTGGGCCTTTGGGTCGAGCAGAGTCAGTACAGCAGTATGTGCATACTCACCTTTGCGCTCGATGTAGTTGTAATGAAAGCCGACGGTGTCGGCGATGGCGCGAACATCTTCTTCGCTGCCACGCAAAAAGTGCCATCCGTCTTGTGCGGTGCTGACGCTGTAATCTGACAAAACGCGGTCGTGGAACTTTTGCGCCATCTCGTCAGTTTCAGTTGGATCGAGACTGATGGTGATAACCTGAAACTGATTGCCTACCTGCCAGTCGTCGAGTTGGTTTAGCGTATTCACAAAACCATCTAGTTGCAAACTGCACAGCTGTGGGCAATTTGCATAGTTAAGAGTAAGCACCACTGGGCGCTCGCCATCGAAGTAACTTGAAAGTGGTGCGCTGTTGCCTTGATGGTCGCGAAAGGCAATATCAAGCGGAAGTGTTGCGCCAAGCTTTTCGGTCACCCCTACCTCATCAACTTGTTGAATTTCAACTCCGAGTTGCGCGGGCGCAACATCAACCATGCTGGTAATTGCAAAAAGCGCAACCACCATTAGGCGGAGAAGACGATTATTCAAATTAATTGTTGTATGATTCTATAACTTTATTCTTAGCTGCTGCTAAATCAACATCGCCAGCGTTAACACCAGCCAGTTGTGCGTCGCGCACTTCGTTGCGCTCGACTACGATTGACTGCACGTTATTCGTCGCAGCCAATTCCTTTGATTGTGCTTTGTCCATGCCTGATACCAGATAAGACACAGCAATGATGATGAATGTAGCGCCTAAGGTAATGTTAACCAAGTTGCCGCTGTCTAAATTGTCGTGTTGTGTTGCCATGGTATTACAGGTTTTTGTGTCCTAGACACTTGCCTAAGAGTGGGTCATTTACTGGCAACAGTGATTGCTTACCGGCATTGCGCGCAACGCCAAAGATAAACAAGCCTACAAAGCCTACCAACAACGCGATTTCAACCAGCCCGAATGGGTTGTCGATAACTTCGCCGCGGTGGAAGTTAGGCATGATTAGCCAGTAGAGGTCGAGATAGTGCATTGCCAAAACATAAAAAGCCATGACTCGCAACACGTTAGTGCTACGCTTAACATGGCGTGAAAGCAATGCGACGAATGGGAAGAGGAAGCCTGCGAAGAGCAATGCGTTACTCCAGCCCTGCCATGTTTCGTTAAAGCGGAACATGTAGAAGTGAGTTTCTTCAGGAATGTTTGCGTACCAAATCAGCATGAACTGTGAAAACGCGATGTACCCCCAGAAGAACGTGAAGGCGAACATCCATTTACCCAAGTCGTGGTAGTGCTCTTTATTGATAACATCTGTCATCTTGCCTTGAGCTTGTAGCCACTTCGACGCGATTACTAGCCAACAATTGGCGGCCAGGAATGAGCCTGCGAAAAAGTACACGCCAAAAATTGTCGAGAACCAAGTCTCGTCTAAAGACATGATTAAGTCGAAAGAAGCAAAAGAAGCCGTTAGCGCAAAAACTAAAATCATCGGCGCGGCAACTTTCTTCATACTCAGCACATTATCAATAGAATCGCCAGCCGTATCTTGCGCAGCTGATTTGCCAAGAAAGAACCTAGCCATCCATGCCCAAATTAGGAAGTAAGCAAGTAAGCGGAAAATAAACCCATTGCGATTTAGGTATGCGGCCTTCTTGCTGACAATGTGTTGGTGCTCAGCGTGGTCTAGCTGGTCAGAAAGAGCTTGGGCCTCTGCACCATGCTCGCCGGCATGCTCGACCGCGTGAGACTCTGCACCAGTCATTGAATCCCATTGCCAAATTTCGACATCATGATCAAAGAAAGGAAGCAGCATGCCAAGTCCGAATAAACAGACAACCGGCAAAGAACTCATTGTTAGTTCAGCGATGCGGCGCAAGGAGATATTCCAGTGCGTGTTCACGACGTGGCCCACAATAGTAAAGAACAACGCGCCCAAACCGATAGAAAGAGCGAAGCAGAAAGCTACGAGGTAGGCGAACCAAAAATGAGTTTTAGTGTCGGCGTCGCCAGTGAGCCCCATTGCGGCGCCCGCGCCCAAACCGAGGACGGCAAGTATCAGGCCAAAGCGTTTCATGCGCGGCGCTAAATCGCCAGCTTGGTAGTCGCCTGTTAAATTAAGATTTGAATTCATCGTTCTTATTAGTTCTGTGACTTAATGTAATTGACAAGGTCAGTTAGCTCTTGGTCAGTCAGAGGAAGCGGAGGCATTGCCTTCGGGAAAGTAGCTTGCGCTTTCAACATTGGATCTTTGATTGATTCGCGAAGGTATGCTTCGTCGATAACTACCTTTGTTGCATTATCATCGAGAGTGACTTCTTGGCCCATCATATTCAATGGAGGACCAACTAAGCGGCTAGTAAAGTTGTGACAAGCAACACATGTTTTAGAAGTAAACAGAGCTTCGCCGCGTTGCTCCGAAGTCATGCCTGTAGTGTCAACAATTCCAAATGGTTGCGCAACCTGCAGAGCACGAACGTAAGCGATGATTGCCCAACGATCTTCTTCTTTAATCTGACCGGCATAACCGGGCATTGTGCGCATACCATCAGTAATAGTCGAGTAAAGTTGTGCATCATCTTGGTCAACGTAAAGCTCGTTAGTCAAATCAGACGGCGGCACCCATTGCGCATGACCTGCCTCAGACAACTCAGATGCGCGGCGATGAACTGTGCCATCACCTTTACCGTCGAAACCGTGACACGCTGCACAGTAAATATTAAAGCGCTCTTCGCCGCGCGCCATGAATGCCGCGTCAACCACATTCACAGAGTGGTCATCGAGATCACCTTGAGCGACAGTGCCTTCAACTTGCGCGCGGCTCATACGTCCGTCGGCAAACAAGTCGGTTTGTCCTTGAGCGCGGAAACGGTCTTGCTTGTCCATGTCTGGGGCAAGATGCACGCGCGTTTCAGTGGTAGTTTTACCGTAAGAGTTATAAACCATCGCCAAAGGGACAGTTGCCAAACAAGCAAGAACAACCATTTTGCCCCTTAAGTTTGCCGGTAACTTGGTTGACTCGTTCGAGTGATAAACATCTTCGGTTGCAGTCGCGCCGAGCGATGACAAAAATTCGTGAGCCTTTGCACTCTCAAACAGACCATCTGTAGCTTCAATAGCTACAAAGAACTTGTCGTCGGTTACGCGCGCGAAACGCTTGCTGCGGAACAGCGGGTTGTACCAAAGTGGCAAACCGTTGGCGATCCACATGCCAAAGAAAGCTGTGAATGCAGAAAACAAAACCGTCATCTCGAAGATAATCGGAACGTTAGCTGACAGCGACCACCGCGGCTTACCCGAAATATCATACGGGTAATCAACAGCGTTCATCCACCATTGCATCAGGATGGCAAGACCACAGCCGGTCATGCCCATTATCAAAACCACCCATGGTAGCTTTGTGAACCTAATTCCCATTAAGTCGTCGAGTCCGTGCACTGGGAAAGGAGTGTGGCAATCCCACTTGGTGTAACCTGCAGCGCGCACCTTTTCAGCGGCGTTGCACAAAGTTGTAACGTCGTCGAACTCGGCAACTACGCCATAAAGTTCGCCGTTTTCATTATTTGAATGAGTCATTGTTGTCATTGTGCTGTCCTCTTAGTGGGCGTCGTGATGAGGATGAGCCGAAGGTAATACGTTCTTAACTTCTGAAATTGCGACCTGAGGCAAGAAGCGACAGAACAACATAAAGCAAGTGAAGAACAAACCGAAGCTACCGATTAAGGTGAGAATGTCAACCCATGTCGGGGTGAAATAATGCCAGCTCGATGGCAAGAAATCGCGGTTCAGTGAAGTAACCGTAATCACGAAGCGCTCAAACCACATGCCGACGTTTACAAACAACGACATAATGAACACTACTGTTAAGTTGCGGCGCATCTTCTTGAACCAGAAAATTTGCGGCGACAATACGTTGCATGAAACCATAATCCAGTAAGCCCAAGCATATGGGCCGAATGCACGGTTAATGAAAGTAAATCCTTCGTATTGGTTGCCTGAATACCAAGCCATGAAGAATTCCATTGCATAGGCATAACCTACCATCATGCCGGTCGCCATAATCACCTTCGTCATATTGTCGATGTGGCGGATAGTGATGAGTTCTTCGAGGCCGAAAATTTTACGCGCCGGAATCGACAAAGTAAGCACCATCGCGAAGCCAGAGAAAATCGCACCCGCAACAAAATAAGGTGGGAAAATCGTAGTGTGCCAACCAGCGAGTTGTGATGTCGCGAAGTCAAAAGACACAACCGAGTGCACAGAAAGTACAAGCGGTGTAGCGAGCGCAGCCAGCAATAAGTAGGCGCGTTCGTAACGGTGCCATTGACGGTTAGAACCTGTCCAACCCAATGAAAACAAGCCGTACCAAAAACGCTTAGCCTTAGTTACCGCGCGGTCGCGAACTGAAGCAAGGTCAGGGACAAGACCCATGTACCAGAACAACAATGAAACCGAGAAGTATGTAGAAACCGCGAATACGTCCCACAGCAATGGCGAGCGGAAGTTCGGCCACATCGACATTTGGTTAGGTATTGGGAATACCCACCAAATGAACCAAATACGACCAACGTGAATCGCCGGAAACATACCGGCACAAATCACCGCGAAAATCGTCATCGCCTCGGCAAATCGGTTAATGCCCGTTCGCCAATCTTGCCTGAACAAGAACAACACTGCTGAAATCAAGGTGCCTGCGTGACCGATACCAACCCAGAACACGAAGTTAACAATCGGCCATCCCCATGCTACTGGCTGGTTGTTACCCCAGACACCGACACCGGTGACCACCAGGTAAACAATCATCGCGCCAAGGACGCCGAGCATTGCAAGAGCTGTGCCGAAAATGCCGTACCAAGCCTTTGGCGGTTTTGGCGCCTCGATAACGCCACAGACAGTTTCTGTTATTGAGTGGAAGTCGTTATTACCTTGAACCAGTTCTTCTGGAAAGATGTCAACGTTATCAATTGATGTTGAATTAGCCATGAGATACCACCTCTGTAGTTTGTGCTTCTACAAGAGAAGGATGTGGGTTGCGAACGCGGGCCAAGTAAGACACGCGTGGTTTATTATTAAGCTCAGCCAACAACTTGTATGCACGATTGTTTTCTTGAGCCTTTGACACGCGGCTATTTTTATCTTCGATGTCGCCAAACACAATCGCATCTGAGGGACAAGCCTGCTCACATGCCATTTGAATTGCGCCGTCTTCGATAAACACATCACGGTCTTCGTTACGAGAATCAATGCGGACGCGTTCGATACGCTGCACACACATTGAACATTTTTCCATTACGCCGCGTGAACGAACTGTAACGTCTGGGTTATGAACCATCTTCATTACTTCGTTGCCAGCCATTTCGGTGTCTTCGTTGTAATTGAAGAAGTTAAAACGCCGCACCTTATAAGGACAGTTGTTTGAGCAGTAGCGAGTGCCGATACAGCGGTTATAAACCATATCGTTTAAACCTTCACTGCTGTGCGTGGTTGCGCCTACCGGACAAACCGATTCACACGGTGCTAATTCACAGTGCTGACAGTTAACCGGTTGGTTAATCGCAGTTGGGTTTTCAGCAGTGCCTAAGAAGTAGCGGTCCATGCGAATCCATGCGAGCTCGCGGCCGCGAACGACCTCTTCTTTGCCTACTACTGAAATATTGTTTTCTGACTGGCAAGCAATGGTACATGTACCACAACCTGTACAAGAACTTAAGTCGATTGCCATACCCCAGCGGTGATCCGGGGTTTTTAACTCGTCACGCTCGATGAAAAGCGAGTCATCTTTATCCCAGAAATCTGGAGCTTCCTTCGCGAAATCAGGGTCTGCCTTATATTCATCAAGAGTGCCTTCACGCACCAAACCCGGCAAACGCTCTTCCATGCCTTTGCGACCAATCGCGTCGATAGCGAAGTGGTCTTGGGTAGTCGCAAGAACATGCATTGCTGAAGTAACCTCAACCTTCACTGCTGCGATATTCATCTCGTCAGAGCCGCGCAACTTGTATGCATCGAAACCAACTGAGTTCACTTCATCGTCATCAAGCCCGGCAACGTGACCGGCTGATGTGCGCCCGTAACCTAAAGCAAGAGTTATCGAATTGTCGACATGGCCTGGCATTAAGTAAGCCGGAGCTTCTAGAGTTCCTGCCGCAGTTGTTAGCTTAAGCATGCTGCCATGCTTTATACCTTTTGCCTCGGCAGTCTTGAATGAGATAAGCGCTGCGTTGTCCCATGTTAATTTAGTCATCGGATCTGGCAATTCTTGCAACCACCCCATGTTGGCGTGGCGCCCATCGCCTAGAGCGAAAGACGGCATGAAACGCAATTCGAAATCGTTAGCGGCGTTAGTTAATTTAGGCAAAGACTTTGCTGAACCAACTGACATCACACGTGATGCACTACCCTTAATGTAGCCGGCGTGCAGGTCGTCGTTACTAAAGCTTTGCGTGGCGTGCACGATAGCTTTGGACGACTCGTTAGCGCCTATCATCGCTGACATCATTTCAATGTTAGAAATGGTGTTAAAGATTGGGTTGATTAGTGGCTGACCGATAGAGATTAAACCATCTGCAGCTGCGCCGTCGCACCAGTGTTCGAAACTGTGTGACTGAGCAACGTGCCAGTTACACTTCTTAGATGTTTCGTCGCGGTACATGCTAACGTGAGTTGAGGTTTCAACCTTAGCCAACGCGTCAGCAAACTTGAAGTTAGCCGGCATGTCATAAACAGGGTTACCGCCAAACATAACAAGATTTGAAACCTTACCGGCGTTCATCGCATCGATGAATTCGCCAGCGGCTTTCATGCTATCGCCAACTGCAGCAGCGGGATAATAATTAATATTATCGCCAGCATGCTTAGAGTTAAGCGCTGCGACATGAGCATGAACTTCGGCCGGCTGGTGAGCGCCACAAGTAAACACTACTGAACCTGAGTGCTTCTTGACGTCGTCGGCGATAGCGGCGATGAATTTATCATCGGCATGCGCGCCAGACAAAGCTTCGTTAAGTGACTTAACGAAACCGGCGATATCAGAAGAGCGCACTGCCTTGCGATGATCTGCAAAGCCACCAGTGAGGGAGAAATTAGATTCTGCAGAGTAAATGCGTGACATCCACGCGCCCTCTGGCTTGCGATTTTTTGCGACCTCTTTGGACAAGCGAACTGCTGAAGGGCCTTCGCTTAAAAAGTCGTCGTCGAGTGCAACGATAACTTTTGCGCTTGACATTGAAACATACGGACGGGCTGATACGCCGAACGCCATGTTTACACCGGCAACTTCGTTATTGTTGGCGGTTGGTGAATAAGTTAACCAACGTGACTTTGGAAACGCGGCCTGCATCGCTTTACGCAAACGCAACTCTGAAGGTGAAGCTGTGGGCTCAACGATGAAGCCGAGTCCGGCGCCACCATTTGCTTTAGTCACCGCAATCTTGGCAATTACAGCTGCCTTGAAATCTTCAAAAGAAGAGTCGTTTTCGGCGCCGTTAGCGTAACTTGCTACTTGGCGTGAGCGGTCTGGGTCGTAAAGGCCAAGCGTTGCAGCTTGCGCGATTGCAGTTGTTGCGCCTAGTGAGGCTGAATGATTCGGGTTTCCTTCAACCTTAGTTGGGTGCCCATCGAATGAAGTTAGCATCATGCCCGATGCGAAACCGCCTTCGGTATAGATGGTAGCGAAACTCTTTGGCTTACCTGGTACATCGCTCGCCTTGCGGTTAGCTTGCGGCAACAGGTTCTCTTTTTCGAAGCGACAGCTAGTTGCTGAAGCTAGCGCAACTGATGCTCCCATTAGTTGCAAGAAGCGACGGCGCGATGTGGTAGTGATACCCTCTTCTGCGCCCTCTGGAAATTCTTTGGCCATCATCTCTTTGAACTCGGTTGTTTGTTCGAGGTCATTTAGACTACGCCAATAGCGTTTAGTAGATTGGGATGGATTCATCGGTGACAAGTTGAGCAATCTGTTCGCGGGTTAATATGGTTAGCCTTAATGAGCTCTTCGCCCATGGCCCGGCGATCTTCGGTGGTAGTCCAACCAAGATCGGTAATGTGTTCTTGAGGACGCAAACGTGGCGCCGGGTCGCGGTGACATTCGATACACCAACCCATTGATAACGGTTCTTCTTGACGAACAACGGCCATCTGATCAACGCGGCCGTGACATTCGACACAGCTTACGCCAGCACTTAAGTGGGCGCTGTGATTGAAGTATGCGTATTCAGGAATGTCGTGAACCTTAACCCATTCGATAGCTTCGCCTGATTCTGCTGCATCGCGTAGTGGTTGCAGTTTATGACTATCGGTACGAACTTTATCGTGACAGTTCATGCAAGTGTTGGTTTGTGGTAGCGCTGCCATTGCACCATCTTCGACAGTGTTGTGACAGTAACGACAATCCATGCCCAATTCGCCAGCGTGAATTTGATGGCTAAAAGGAATCGGTTGCTCGGGAGCGTAACCTACGTTGAGGTTTTCTGCAGACAGACTCGTCGCAAGTAGCACTACTAAATAAGCAGGTACTATGACAGCAGCGAATCCAATGACTGGACGAAGGGAGCTCGTCCACCTTGGGAATTGGTATGCACTCATTGATGGAAGTGGGAGATCTTCCAACCGTAGGCCCGATGCAATGCAGCGGTAGTAGCCACGGTTTTCGGCTGATAGAGTAACTATTCTGCACGAAACTGTGAAGAAACATTCACTACGTTTTACATATTGCGCACTATAGGTTACAGTGGGAATTTACCCTGCAGGTTATCGGCCTCACCATGCTCGTCAATGATGCGTAAAGCATCGACCACTTGCTTAGTTAAGTGGCGTGGTGGAGTCGCGAAAACGTCTTCGACTAGAGATTCGAATGGTGGGTCTTCAGTACTTTCGGCGTGATCGACGGCATCAGAAATCGCAGACGTCAGTTCGGCGCTGAGTTCGCCGATATCCTGAATATTGAGCAAGCCTTTTTTGCCCAAGAAACGCTGGATGCGCGGTAACGGGTCGCGAGCTGACCAGTACTTAACTTCTTCAGGATTACGATAACGAGTTGGGTCGTCAGAAGAAGAGTGTCCCTCCATACGGTAAGAGCGCAGATTCACAAGTACTGGGCCTTGTTGAGACCGCGCGTGCTCGGCGGCTTCGCGAATGGCGTCGAAAACGGCTATGGCGTCGTTGCCATCGACGTCAAAGCCTGGCATACCATATGCCTTAGCCTTTGTGCCATAAGACTTTGCGGCGGTTTGATTGGCGCTAGGCACAGATATCGCCCATCCATTATCGATAATGATAAACACTACTGGCGCTTTCATCACACCAGCAAAGTTCATCGCTGAGTGAAACCCGCAAGATGAAGTAGCACCGTCGCCAGTGTAAGCCGCGACCACTGATTTCTCACCGCGCTTCTTCATCGCCAAAGCTGCGCCGACCGCGTGTGGCATTTGGGTGCCGAGCACCGATGACCACGACGGGAAATTCGCTTCCTTACACTGGAAATGATTCGGCATCTGCCGACCTTTCGCAGAGTCTTCGGCATTGCCAAACATGTGCGCCACGTATTCACGCATCGACATTCCGCGCTGAATGGTCACCCCACCTTCGCGCAGTGCTGAGAATATCCAGTCGTCACCGCCGAATACCGCCGCCGAAGCATGAATCGCCGCCTCTTGACCAGTGGATGAACCGACAAAACCGATACGCCCTTGGCGTTGTAACTTCAACATGCGGTCATCCATTAAGCGCGTGGTCAACATCGCGCGGTGGATGTCGAGAAGTTGCTCGTCGGAAGGTGATGTACCTTTAAATGATTTCAATAAACTAGAGCCATCGGCAGTTAACGCTTTGCGCAACTGCACGCCGTCCTGATCTAGTTTACGAATTGTCATTATTGTTTTACAGCAACATTAATGCTGGCTCTTCAAGTAACTCACGAACCCGCACCATGAAGCGCGCGCCGTCGGCACCATCGACAATGCGATGGTCAATGCTGACTGAAAGATTCATTATCATCCGCGCCACAATGTCGTCACCTACGCAGCGCGGCATTTTGCGCATACTATGCACGCCCATAATTGCTGCTTCTGGGAAGTTGATGATTGGTGTTGCAAGTGTGCCACCGATGTTTCCGGCATTTGATATGCTGAACGTTGAGTCAGCAAAATCGTCGGGCTTAAGCTTGCCGTCGCGCGCGCGAGAGGCAATATCCATTAAGTCGGCGCTCAACCGCATGATTGATTTTAGATTGGCGTCTTTGATGACTGGCACGACCAAACCGTTCGGTGTGTCAACGGCGATGCCGAGGTTAATGTAACGTTTTTGTTTGATAACCCCGGCCTCTTCATCAAGCTCGGCGTTGAGCATTGGGAATTCGGTAAGCGCCATCGCTGTCGCCTTCATGATGTAACCCATGAAAGTTATTTTCACACCGTACCGCTCGCCGACTGGCTTGGCGGTAGTACGCGCCGCAACCATTTCTGTACAATCGACTTCTTCGATTAACGAAAAGTGAGGGGCGGTATATTTCGAACGCACCATCGCTTCTGAAATCTTGCGACGAATGCCGCGGAATGGAATTTCTTCGACTTCGCGCGCGCCTAGAACTTGCGGGAAGTTGGGCAACGCGGCAGCAGCAGGTGCGGATGGCGCCGGTGCTGCGGTCGGTGTTGCTACAGCCGGTGCTGCGGTTGCTGGTGTTGTCGGAGCAGCAGATGCAGCACGCACATCTTCTGGCTTAACGCGACCGTTTGGACCGCTGCCAATGATGGTTGTTAAATCTACGCTCAGCTCGCGTGCTAGACGACGAGTTGCTGGTGCTGCTAACACCTTCTTATTTGAGTCAGCTGGTACAACTGCGACTGGCGCAGGGGCTGCGGTATCTGCAACGACCGCTGCCGCAACGGGTGCCGCTGCCGGAGCTGTTGTCCCACCGCCAGATGTAGCCAATACGAAAATCACATCGCCAACATTCGCCACTTCACCTTCAGCAATTAAAGTAGATTGCACAACCCCAGCAGCCGGTGCCGGAATTTCTACAGTCGCCTTGTCAGTCATTACCTCTACAACCGGATCATCTTCAGCGACCTCGCCGCCTTCAGCCACAATCCAACGCACAATTTCGCCTTCATGAACGCCTTCGCCGATATCTGGCAACTTAAATTCAAGAGTTGCGCCACTAGTAGAAGGTGCAGCAACAGGTTCTTCAACGGCAGGCGCAACAACTTCAGCAGCCGGAGCGATAGCAGCGCCGCCGTCCAAAGTGAAAATTATGTCGCCTACGTTTGCGACGTCACCTTCAGCATATAAATGCTTAGAAACCACACCACTTGCGGGTGCCGGAATTTCAACAGTAGCCTTGTCAGTCATCACTTCGACAACTGGCTCGTCTTCATTCACAGAAGCGCCTTCAGCCACAATCCAGCGCACGATTTCACCTTCGTGCACACCTTCGCCGATATCCGGCAGTTTAAATTCGAGAGAGCTCATGATTTATTTTTCAGAATTAGAAGTCGAGAACTTCTTCGATGGCGTCTAACACGCGGCGCGCGTCAGGCATGTAGTAATTTTCTAGGGTGTTAGGGAAAGGTGTATCGAAACCTGTCACACGCTTAATCGGCGCCTCAACATGTTCGATTACGTTCTCGGCAATCATCGCCGAAATTTCTGCGCCGTAACCACAGAAGCGCGGGGCCTCGTGGACGACTACCGCGCGACCACAATCTTTAACTGCTTGCAGAATTGATTCTTCGTCGAGCGGCATCAATGTGCGCAAGTCAATGACGCGCACATCTTTGTTGCGCGACTCTTTAATACGCTCGGCGGCTTCGGTTGCAACCGGCACCATTGCTCCGTAACAGAACACTACGCAGTCGCCACCTTGGGTGACTTCGCGCACCGTTGAAAGGTCAACGGTGTACATCCCTTCAGGAACTTCTTCGCGGAAGGCGCGATAAAGCGCTTTTGGCTCCATGAATAGAACCGGGTCGGGGTCTTGGATTGATGAAATCAACAAGCCCTTAGCATCATAAGGTGTCGACGGAATCACCACCTTGAGGCCAGCAGTGTGTGCAAAATAAGCCTCGCCCGACTGCGAGTGATAAAGCCCGCCGCGAATGCCACCACCGTAAGGAGTACGAATCGTCATCGGCACGGTGTATTGCCCACCAGAACGATAACGCATTTTCGCCGCTTCAGAAACAATTTGGTCAAAGGCCGGGAAAATAAAATCTTGAAATTGAATTTCGCAAACTGGCTTCATGCCGTTCATCGCTAGACCAATACCGACACCAATGATGCCGTCCTCGCTGAGTGGCGTATCGAAACAACGCTCTTCGCCAAACTCGGCTGTTAAGTTTTCGGTCGCTAAGAATACGCCGCCTTTAGGGCCGACGTCTTCACCAAGGACGAGCACCGATTCGTCGGCCGCCATGATTGTTTTTAAGCCGTCATTAACAGCTTGTACCATTGTGAGTTCGCTCATAGTGGGAATTCTCCGTTTTCGTCTACTGCTTCGTCGCGTTCGGAATAGTGCTTGATGCAGTATTCCATTTGTTGAGTTAGATGCGCTGGTTGATCTTGCCACACGTCGGTAAAGATAGTGCCAAGTACAGGACGACCTTTGGCTTCGGCGGCGCGGGCTCCGGCAAGCATTTCAGCAGCGGCTTGTTCTTCGATTGCGTCAGCCGATTCGTCAGTCAGGACGCCTTCGTTAATTAGGTAGGCGCGGAAGCGTTTGAGTGGTTCATTGGCTTCGGCAGCTTCGAGTTCTTCGGCCGGCACGTATTTGGTTGGGTCGTCAGATGTAGAGTGACCGCCCAATCTAAACGTAATGGCTTCGATGAGGGTCGGCCCTTCGCCGGCGCGGGCTTTGGCTACTGCTTCGGTCATTGCCGTGTAAACAGCGAGGACGTCGTTGCCATCTACTTTGACGCCGGGGACTCCGTAAGCCTCGCCTTTAATGGCGTAAGACTCGGATGCCGTTTGTTTGTGGCCAGGACATGAAATCGCCCATTGGTTGTTCTGGCAGAGAAAGATGGTTGGCGCCTTCATTACTCCGGCGAAGTTCATGCCAGAGTGGAAGCCGAGGGTCGATGTTGAACCGTCACCGAATGTGGTGAGGGCGACTGCGTCTTCACCGCGTTTTTTAGAAGCGAGCGAAATGCCTACTGCTTGCGGAATCTGCGTGCCAAGCGGCGAAGAGATGGAGAGCCACTTTAGAGGCTCGGTGAAGCTGAAGTGGACGGGCATCTGGCGGCCTACCGCAGAATCGTCGTTATTGCCGAACATGTTGTCAAACATAGCCTCGGGCGGTACGTCGTTATAAAACAGCATGCCAAAGTCACGGTAGTGAGGCGCAAACCAGTCTTTAGATGTGTCAAGCGCAGCAGCCGCACCAACGGAAGTCGCTTCTACACCACGGTTTGGGACGGAAAAACCGATTTTGCCTGTACGCTGGAGATTCATGCACCGCGAGTCGAATGCACGAGTTCTGACGATCGCGGTGAACATTTGGATGAGCGTCTGGTTGTCTAAATCAGGTGCGTCACCGGTTTTGCTGCCGTCTGCGTCTATTATTTGGAGTATGTCACTCATGATGATGGCCGTCCTTGGGGGTACTTGAGAGTATTATATATTTGCGGATAAGCCTCATGGCGCGAATACGTTCGGCAATAATGCCGAACTTTGTTAATGCGGTCGGGCGTCACCAGCTCAGCTAGTAATTAGCCACTTTTTAAACAAACCCCTAGGCAAAGATACACGCCCTCTCCTAAGCCTAAGTTGCGTTTTTGTAGTACAATTCAAGAACATGTTGCCTTCACTCATCCTAACTTTCTCTGCTATCGCATTCCAGGCGCCAGAAGATCCGGGCCCTTATCAGGTAGCCGTCCAGGATGTCACGCACCAAGATGTTCACTACTCGCGGGGCAATGTTGCGGCACGTGTTTACTACCCAACAAACACTAGCGACGGGCCATTCCCGTTAACTGCCTTTATGCATGGTTGGATTGAGCCTGCCAGCGATTACGATGATCTGTGCACGCATATTGCTAGCCACGGGTTTGTTGTTTACTCAAACAATACCGAAACGAGCATCTTTGGCACGCTTCAAAATGAATCCTTAGATACCCGTGCGGGTTTGCAGTGGGTTGAAGATCAATCCGTTACTGCTGGAAGCTGGCTTTACGGATTAACAGATAACCAACCGTGGACTGCTATCGGGCACTCAATGGGAGGAGCTGCGGTCGCTAGCCTGAGCCGCAACGATTCGCGCGTTGAATACGCGGTGATGCTCGAGCCTTACAAAGGTTCGTTACTCGGAAATACAAGCAGTGCATTCAGTTGGTTCTCAAATTTCACAGGCTCAGCCCTCGTGATTGGTGGAGACGAAGATGCCACTAACAATTGGTCCTCACAGGTACGCCCTTGGTACAACACGGCATCAGGTAGTTCACGAAAGTTGTGGGCGCTAATTGATGGTGGCGACCACTTTGGTGCAACTGATCCAAATATTCATTCACTATGGGGGTTTGGCTCATTGCCCGAATCAGAGCAACATAAGGCACATCGCAAACTTGTTACCAGTTTCCTCTATTCCGAAGTCCTCGGTGACGAAAATTACTACTACGATTTCATCAACACCGAGCACACTGATGTAGAGGGTAATTCTTCTTCGACACCGATGTGGTTGTTATTCAACCCGAGCAACTCTAGCCAAATTGAAATGGGCACCTTTGCCGATGTCTACTCTACAGTGCGCTTTGCCGCATCACCAGCCACTGGGTTTACTGCCTCAAGTTATGGCGACATCTTGCTAGACTTGAGCACGGTGCGAGTCATTTCAAACTCCCCCGCTCCAAGCGGAGGCATTATTGTCAACAGTTTGCCAACTCGATCTAACTGGAGCGGCATGACCCTTTACTTCCAAGTTTTAGCGACAAAGAACGGTTCTGGTTCTATTTCACGCCTCTGCGAGATTGTTATTCCATAGCAGCGAAGCGCCCAACGAATGACTCCGACCTCGCCGCGGCTACACCATCTAGACGCCCTCCGTAGCTTCGCCATGTTACTTGGCATTGTTCTGCACGCATCGCTTTCCTTTATGCCATTCCCGTGGCCGGTGCAAGACAGCGAGCAAAACACGTCTTTCTATATCTTGTTCGCCGCTATCCATGGCTTTCGCATGCCACTGTTTTTTCTGCTCAGTGGATTTTTCACCGCCATGCTTTGGCGAAAGCGTGGAACTTTATTTTTAGCGAAGCATCGAGCCAAACGCGTGCTACTTCCTTTGGTAATTGGATGTTTTACTGTTATCCCGGTGACTAATTGGTCGATTCAATTTGTGGCGCAATCGCGCACATCCGAACCTGCTGCCGTGCAAACACCTGACTTAAAGCCCCTGAACCACGAAGACATTATCCAAGAAAGTGATCCTGAAATACTGTCCCAGCTAACCGAAGCCGCTATCCGCCGCAACGACAAAGATTCACTCCTCTTACTCATCAAGCAGGGCGTCGATCTAAACTATATTCCTGAAATAAAAATAACCGCGCTACATTGGGCCACTGGGTTAGGGCAACTCGAGATGGCTACAATCTTGCTCGATAACGGCGCCGATATCAACGCTTTAGATGATCATAAAAGCACGGCATTGCATTGGGCAGCATTATTCGGCCGCCCTAAACTCGCCCGCCTATTAATTGAACGCGGCATTGACACGACCCTAAGAAACAGGGACGGCTCCCTCGCCCTAGACATGGTTACACCCGAGGCTCGCCCATATGTCGCTGGCATTGCTGTGATGTTTGCTGGTCTGCTAAATATCCCATTTAACGACAAAGATTTCTATGCTGGCGCAGAAGAAATATTTGAAATGGCTCCTAGTCCTAGCTATTCCACGCCTTTTATATTTCATCACCTTTGGTTTTTATGGTATTTAATTTTATTGGTAATCTCATTTTGCTGCATCACGCCCATCCTTCAAGCAGCGACGAGTCTCAAAAAAATGCGCCCTCTAGTAATTACACCATTCAGATATTTATGGATGATACCCCTAGTAGCCCTACTGCAAACGCAGATGAGCCCATCCTCTTTCGGAGCCGACACCTCAGCCGTAATTATGCCGAGCTTCCCTATACTGGGGTACTATGCGACTTTCTTTTTCTTTGGGGTAGTATACTTCTTAAGCAATGACTCGCAAAAGCTAGGGCGCAATTTTTGGATTACTCTGCCGCTTGCTTTTTTGGTAATCCTTCCAGCAGCGTTGGCTCAATTCGAGCCAGGTGCGGGAGATGAAACCGTCATGGCTTGGCTTGCGGCCGCTTATGCCTGCTTAGCTTGCTTTGGACTTATTGGCCTCTGCCGCAAATTTCTTTCGGCCGACAAAAAATGGGTGCGCTACATTTCCGATTCATCGTATTGGCTTTACTTAGCACACTTGCCGCTAGTACTCCTACAGCAAGACTACGTTCGCGATTGGGACTGTAGTCCGATCAGTAAGTTGTTGGTTATTTGCGCTTCAACGACTGTTCTGCTCTTGGGTAGCTACCAGTTATTTGTAAGACACACGCCAATTGGTTGGTTGTTAAACGGCCGACGATAAATTACTTCAAGTACCGTCTGTCTACCCAGAAAGTGCCGAATGGGATTACCGAGCAGATTAACACTATCGCTAAATCACGGTTACCCCAATTCTTCTTCTTGCTCCAACGCAATGCCAGCATCACATACACAATAAATAACACTCCGTGTGGCATGCCGAGTAGTTTTACATAAGTTGGGTCACCATGCAGATATTTAATCGGCGTGGCGATGAGTAGCAGCAAGATATAAGAAATGCCTTCAAGCAGAGCTGTGAGTCGAAATATGCGCATGGTTAAGCTTGATATAATTCAGGTGGATTTTTTACCACGCTATTTCCAATTCCATTTTTTTAGACGATTGATTTCTTCGTAATCACTCCAGTCGTAACGTAATGGCGTTATCACCACCTTGCCTGCGAAGAATTCGGCGCTGCTACTTCCTGGCTCAAATTCTCTTTCGAACTTTAGTTTGCTACGAAAAATTAATCCGTCATCATTCTCTGCTTCTTTGGTGTCGAACCCCTCTGCGTGGACATATTTACCACTCATTGGCGCAATTGCAATTTCTGGCGACTCTCCTGATTTCATCACGGGCACTTCTACAGCCCAAACTATGCCACTAGGAGCTCCAGCTTCTTGCAGGCGATTGATTAGGTTAACAACCACACTGCAAGCAACTTCATGACTGCTTTGTCGAGCTTGCGAGACTGCAATTGATGGTATGCCGTGCCCAGCACCTTCCATCGCAGCACCGATTGTGCCGGAATAATGTGCTATTTCGCCGACATTCGCTCCACCATTAATCCCTGACACAACATAATCAAATTTGTGTTCTTGCCCTTCAGTCAACACCCCCCAAGTTACCGCGTCAGATGGCGTCCCCTCAATCGCCCATGCCTTAACAGCACCAGGAATATCGATTTGTTTAGCACGGTGGGTGCCGCTGAAAACTTCGCTCGAGTGGCTAGAGCCAGAACAATTCTCTTCTGGAGCAGAGACCACGACCTCGGCGATTTCAGATAGCGCCAACGCGAGTGCGTGTAGCCCTGGAGAATCAATGCCGTCGTCATTGGCCACTAGGATGCGTAATTTTGGACTAAAAGCTTGTTCTTGAGCAGCCGGCCCTACGACAAAACCTATTAAACCTATTGCTGTGATAATCTTTAGTGCTGTATTTCTCATTGGTTTACACAAGTTGTTTTGCCATCATTATTATTGGTGGAAAGGGTTCGGTGACTGCAATTGGATACTGAAGTCCTCGGCGGGAATAGGCTTTGACCAATAATATCCCTGGCCACAATCGCATCCTAATTGCTGCACGATATCTAATTGCTCTTTATCCTCAATGCCTTCAACGACTGAAATAGCATCAATGTCTTTTGCCAAGTGGACCATGTTCGACACCACCGCAAGCAATTTTTTATTACCGACAATATTCGTTATATACGATCTATCAATCTTTAACTCAGTAAGTGGTTGCTCGCTTAAAGCTCCTAGAGAAGTGTAACCAGAGCCAAAATCATCAACGGCCAAACCCATACCAGAATCGAGCAATATCTTTAAATTCTGTAGTCCCTCTTCTGATTCAAGCACTGATGCGCTTTCAGTAATTTCTGCCGTGACCACCTCAAGTGGTATCTCATAAGAATTAACGTGCTCAATAAGGCTCTTGCCAAAAGATGGGTCAATCAATTCAAAAGGACTGACGTTAAAACTCATTCTTGGTAGTGCTGTTTCTAAAGTTTGCATCGACACGAATTCTTTCATCGCAATACCGCGCAAAAGCCTTCCGAGATTGTCTATCAATCCCCAATCCTCGGCCGCAGATATAAATCTTTCTGGATTTACAAAGCCAAGTGTTGGAGAGTTCCAGCGAGCCAATGCCTCTGCGCCGTGAACGCTACCGTCCTCTAGGTTTATTTGTGGCTGCCAAGCAATAGAAAATTCAGAGCCACCGTCTTCGATGGCGCGATTGATTAAAGAGGGCATATCAAGCCTCAAGGAAGGCAACGGGACACTAGCTTCGGTATATGCGAAGACTTTGCCATTGGCGAACCTCAGTCTATCCAAAATTGCTTCAATTCTCTCAACGACCTCCTCCTTATCGGAATTAAGATGGGAAACAAGGAGACTTTTATCAATATAAACGGCTGTGACTAATGGTGCAAAAACCACGAGTGGATGTTCTGGGGCCAACGTTAAAAATATTTTAACAATTCTGGCACGAAGTAATATCAATTTTGACTTATGCCCGCCCTTTACTTCCCCTAAAACATCTTCGGTATCAAGAACCACCACGGTAAAGTCGCTACTATCGAAAACCCATTTGCTGTTAGGGAAAACTTCTTTGAGGGAGGCCTCGATTGTAGACAGTATCTCGGAACGCCTGCTAGCCGCAAGAGCTTTTACTTTGCCACTAAAAGAAAAGCGGAAGAACAGCACTGACGGAGCCGCCCCTGAAGACGTAATCTCAAGCAAATTTTCATACAGCTTGCTGGCATAATTATTCTCAAGAATAGACACGCTGTCCTTCTGAGAAACCACACGCCTTATAGATAACATTAAGTCTTCAGCATTCCATGGTTTTTCGATAAGATCTTTTACGCCAGCACGAAGTGCGGTAAGCAGGTTCTGTCTTTGCCCAAATGCTGTGAGTACGATAATGGGTATGCCTTTAGTTTTAGAACTTGATTGCAGCACTCTAACCAACTGCATACCTCCCATCTGTGGCATGTTTAAATCTGTAATAATAACGTCATACCCAATCGTGTTTCCCTGAATACGCTCAAGCGCATGAAGCCCGTTAGTGGCAGCATCCGCATCAAAGCCCTCTAATTCTAAAAAACGTTGGAGGTTTTTTAGGAGAGCTTCGTCATCTTCAACAATTAGTACTTTAAGGCTCATTTGACTAGTTGGCCATTATCTGGCTAAATAAGTATAACCATACTCTTAGCCACGACAGAAAACATATTGTATACTCATGGTGACTAATAAAACACAATGTACGGCATCGTTCACAATTCTCTTCTCGACTTCGCAAATGACAAATACAGCTCTCAGGACTGGGATGCTGTCATGTCTAAATTGCCGGATTACCCGGCAGAAGGCTTTCTTCTTTTCGAATCTTATGATGACTCGACCTTGCTAAGCATGATTGGTGCGGTAATAGAGGCAACCAAGTCGCAGCCAACCGATTTGCTTATTGAGTTTGGCCAATATTGGGTGCTCGTAGCTGCCCCGACTCACTTTGGTGCGTTCCTCACATTAACGGGTAATGATATTCACCAATTCATGTCGAACATAAATACCGTACACGATAGAGCCTCAGCTCTATTCCCCAACTATCAACCACCCTCCTTTCGCATTTCTGGAAATCTCGACAGTGGCGATTTACAAATATTTTACTCCTCAAAGAGAGAGGGGTTTGATGACTTTGTAGTCGGCATACTAGTGGGTGTCTGTAAGCGATTTGACATTGACGCAAACGTTGTAGCTAACGGCGTCTCAGAGAGCGGTGAGTCCATTTTTGATGTGCGATTAGCCTGCTAATATATTTATGGATGGAATTGATAGGCAGGCGCTAAACGAACTATTTCCATTTAACTTTACGGTTGGAGAGGAATTAACCATCCTAGAGGTATCGCCGAAGATGGCTGCGACTGCTTCCGAGATGGCCATCGGTGCAAATTTACTAGATTGTATTGCCTTTGAAAGGCCTATTCTCAAGAAATTCTCCCGCGAGATTCTTCTAGACTATAAAAAGTCTACCCTCGAAATTAAGGTATTGGGCGCGCCTGGTATCAATTTTGTAGGGCAGATTGTGCAAAACGAAACAAAGCCTGAGGAAATTATCTTTTTGGTCAAGCCTTTCACTTCGAGTCTTAGTGCGTTGGTCGAAGCTGGGTTCTCACTGTCAGATTTCGCCCCCTCAGACGCATTACCCGATCTTTTACTTGGAATTCAGTTCGCTGAAGCAAAAAATGTCCAGCTGAAGCAAAAAAACAATCTTTTAAGGGAGGAGATGGTCGTCACTAAATTTTTGTCTGACCTTTTTTCATCCGACACCCTAGCAGCTCTGTTCCTCAATATTGCAGAGGGTGTTGCTAAAGCACTCAGCTTAAATGACGTGATTATTTATAAAGTTGGCTCACACTTCGCCAAGCAAGTCGCAGGGGCTGGAAGTTTGATAACATCGGCGCAAGTAGTTGACAAAGCACTGGCTATCCCAATTGGCAGAGGGGTTATTGGCCAGTCAATACTAGAAAAAAAATCCCAGCTTATTGCAGATGTCTCTAAATGCGATCGTTATATAAAGGATCGAGCTAGCAGAGGTGGGTCTGAATTGGCGGTCCCTATTATTATCGATGGCCAGGTGATCGCTGTAATTGACTCTGAATCACAAGAAACACACCGGTATTCTTTAGAGGATCAGCATTTGCTCGAGATGTTCGCTGAATTGGCAGGCCCATTAATTATTAATCACACTCGACAGGCTCGCCAACACGAAAGCTCTATAAAGTCAACTCAAAGGCTAAGAAGCAGGAACCAAAGCCTGAAGTCAATATCCCATGAGTTTCGGACTCCGCTTGCTCAAATTTCTTCTGGCATACAGCTTATTGCAAAACATGGCGATGGAATGGGAGAAGATGAGAAGAAAGAAACCTTGGAAGGCCTATTAGGCCCTATTGAGAGGTTGGCAGATCTGTTTGATTCATTGATGCGCGAAGAGAAAGGGATAAAAGAAGAGGTTGTTATCGAAGAATTTTGCCTCCTAGCGTTAATTCATCGTATCGCAAAAGATGCCATTCGACCGTATGGCAGAGAAGGAGACCTCACTATATCTTCAGAAGAAAAGCAGGTTATCATAAATTCCTCACGCGAATTTATGACGCAGATTATTATCAACCTACTGGTGAATGCTGCAAAATACTCGGCCAACAATACAGAGATAATCCTCTCCATAGAAATACGCGCCAACCGTATTTTAATCTCGGTTTCAGACTCAGGAATTGGCATTAGCCCAGAAGACCTTGGCTCTGTCTTCGAGCCACACATGCGATCGGAAAAAGCCAATCTTATGGCTCATGGTGTAGGGTTAGGACTAAGCATCGTTCGTGACAAAACCGAAGGTCTCGGCGGTGAAGTGTCTGTTACAAGCACAGACGGAGTTGGGTCGTGCTTCACAGTATCCATCCCAAAGACAGCTTAACTCTCAATCGGTGCTGGTCTGATCTGCAATGGAAACAGTGCGCGCACTTTCTAGCCCGCCGAGATGCTCTGTATCAACAGGCTCGAACAATAAAATGGAGGTTAAAGAAGATGCCCTCGGTCGATGCTCAACGCCACGAGGCATAGTGAACATTTGCCCAGAATTTAAGGTTACCTCCCGGTCTTTCATCTCAAGAGTCAGCTGTCCCTCCAAGCATAAAAAGACCTCGTCTTGATCGTCATGCACATGCCATTCTAAGACACCTTTACATTTTGCAAGCTTAATGTACTGACCATTAGCTTCGCTTATTACTTTTGGGTACCAGACAGCAGAGATGGAGTCAAGGTTGGACTGTAAATCAACTATTTCGCTCATGACAAATTATAAGCTAAACCTCTAACCTGTTTTTCTCTGCCAAAACATAGTTTTCGGAAGCCTTATAGGAGGAGCGCACCATTGGACCAGACGCGCAGTAGTCAAACCCAAATTCGTTAATCGCTAATTCGCCCCACTCATCAAACTTATCGGGATGAACGTACTCGACGACGTCCAAAAGTTTTTTGTTGGGCTGAAGGTACTGACCGAGCGTGAGAATATTTACATCGGCCTTGCGCAGGTCGGCCATGGTTTGGCGCACCTCATCATCCGTTTCACCAAGCCCTAACATAATCGACGATTTGGTAATAACGTCACTGCGGTAACGTTTTGCCTCGGCTAGCACATGCAAGGTTTGGGCGTACTTAGCCCGCACATCTCGCACGCGGCGATGCAATCTTTCTACCGTTTCTATGTTATGGGCGAATACATCAAGCCCGCTATCGCAAATAGTATGAATACTATCGTTGTCCCCCTGAAAATCTGGCGTCAAAGCTTCAACCAACATGTCTGGACGGCGTTTTTTAATCGCCTTAATAATCTTCGCGTAATGCCCCGCACCGAAGTCAGGTAAGTCATCGCGGTCGACAGACGTAATTACGATATAACGCAACTGCTCGATGTCAGTACTCGCCGCCACCTTTTCAGGCTCGTCATGATCAAGCCAACCATTCGGATCTCCGGTTTTTACCGCACAGAATCGGCATCCGCGCGTACAGACATCGCCCATCACCATAATTGTCGCGGTGCCGTCGTCCCAGCATTCGCCAAGGTTGGGGCAACGCGCCTCTTCGCAGACGGTAAATAGGTTCTTCTCACGCATGGAAGTGCGTAAATCTGCGGTTTTTTGGCCGCGTGGCAGCTTCATTTTAAGCCACGATGGTTTTTTGAGATCGGTCATGTATTTGCCTACTTAAATAGATTATACCGCGTATAGTGCTTTCATGTTTAGCACCTTAATCCTCTCCACTCTAATAATGTCCGCCGCCCAAGAGCCGGTTGAGGCATCGGGCCAATCGCAGTTTCACACAACGAGCCAACTTTATTATGTCGCAATGACCGAATACTATCAAAAGCTTGAAGCGATGTACGAGTCTGGCGAATTCACCGAACTCGTGAATCCTATCGAAGAATTCTGGGGCACCTTCAAAGCGATTGCGAAAGACAAGTCTATTGAAAGCAGCGAGCGCGCCCAAGCTCAAATTTGGTGTGTGACTAATTTTGGCGACAAAAACTGGGCGTATCCCGACAAGGTTTTTATGAGTTTGTCCAAATTATTTATTAGCGAATATGCAGATTCTGAATTTGCTTCAGAGTACACGTCTTCATTGCGTTACTTGCAACTAGATAGAAAAATTAAAACTTCTGCGCTCGATTTATTATCTGCCGCCACGACTTCTGATGCCATTAGAGCTCACTGCATGCTCGCAAGCGCTTTTGCTTACGCCGACAATTCGCAACAGGATTTGGCTGACAAAACTGTCGATGCCTTGATCGAAAAATACCCGTCGTCTCAGGCCGCCAAAGACGCTACCCCGTTATTGGTTAGGCGTCAGCTGCAAATCGGTAAAGTTGTGCCAGCACTAGGAGGTGTCGATGTCGATGGCAAAGAACGACACCTTAAAGACACCCGTGGCAAAGTTACCTTCGTCGTATTCTGGGGCTTTTGGTGAGGCCCTTGTAAGGGAGAGATCCCGACTGAAAAAGCGCTAGTTGAGCGCTATGCTGATCAAGACTTTGCGATCTTTGGTGTTAACACTGATGACAGCAAAGAAGAGTACCTCAAACAATGTAAAGAAATGGGTGTAACCTGGAAGAGCATCTTCACTGGTGGCGGCCCTGACTCGGCTGCAGACGCATGGGGCGTCGAGTACTACCCTACTTCTTATTTGCTCGATGCCAGTGGCGTAATTCGTTACAAAGATTTACGCGGCGAACAACTAGAAGAAAAAGTCGCCGAACTGATGGCAGAACTTAACTAGAGCGGGTAAATACCCATTCAGTAGCAGTCGATAACGGCTTATTGAATTTATAACCAGCGTCGTTGAACTTTTTGAGTTCAGCGACGTTTGTTACTTTATTTTCTATGATGTAACGTGTCATCAAGCCGCGTGCCGTCTTGGCGAACACGCCAATCATCTTGTAATCACCGTCTTTTTTCTCTTTAAACTGCGGGGTGATTAATTGCGCCTGTAGATTGTTGGCAACAACCGCTTTGAAGTATTCGTTCGACGCCAAATTGACAATCACCTCTTCGCCTTCAGCGTTTAACGCGTCCGACAAATCAGAGCCCCAAAACTTATACAAGTTAGAGCCGCAAGCGTTATTTAACTTTGTGCCCATCTCGAGTCGATAAGGTTGCATTAAATCAAAGGGGCGCAAAACACCGTAAAGGCCTGACAAAATGCGCACTTGCTTATTAGCGAATTTAAGTTGCGTCTTATTAAAAGTGCCGGCGTCAAGAGCCGCATAAACCGCGCCTTTAAAGCACAATAAACTCGGATGAGCATTCGTTGCTGAATGGCGTTTCTTCCAGCAAGAGTAACGTTCTACGTTAAGCTCGGCCAAAGCGTCGCTCAATTTCATCAGCTCCGCGACTTCGCTTTTCGATTTCGCTTTAAGAATTTCAATCAACTCGGCGGACTTCTTCAAAAACTGCGGCTGCGTTGATTCGACATCAACAGCACTGGTTTCGAAATCTAACTTTTTAGCAGGAGAGAGAAGAACTAGCATTTGACTTGGTCTTTAGCGCAAAGCTCAAGGATCTTTTGTAAGACATCGACATCAACGTCAGCAAGTTTATTGATATAAAGACATCCTTTCGAACGCTTATGTTTACCTAATTTATCCAACAGTTTGTCAAGCTTAGGTGAAGTGCTCCAAAGGTATAAAGACATCTTGCCCTTGCGCGGCGAATAGCCAATCTTAAACCAATCAAGTTCTCGCCCGCTGGCGTACTTTAACTCGATGTCGCCGAATCCGACAATCGACTCGCCCCACATCGCGCCTTTGCGGCCCACCACGGCTTTCATCATTTTATCGATCGCCTTTGAATCGGCACGCTGCTGCTTGTCTTCGACCGCGTTCAAGAATTGCGCAACCGAAGCTTTAGTTTTTTGTGTTTTGTTTTGTGACATGAAGAAAATTATCCATCAAAATCTGACCTTGCGGGCTAAGTATAGACTCGGGGTGAAATTGCACACCAAACCACGGTTTTGACACATGCTCAACCGCCATTATCATACCATCATCCAGCCACGCTATCTTGCGCAACGCAGATGGCAACGTTGGATCACTTGCTTTCAACGAGTGGTAGCGCCCCACTACTAGCGGATTACAAGCCCCGGCGAACAATACAGACTGCGCATCAAACTGCGCCACCGACGACTTACCATGCTTCGGCTCGGCATCAACAATCAACTCGCCACCACAAGCCTCGACTATAGATTGATGGCCAAGGCACACGCCGAGCACCGGGATGTGGTTCGCTATTTTTTCTAGTAGTTCTAGGCAAACCCCAGCCCCACTTGGGCGCCCTGGCCCGGGGCTCAAAATTACAGCTTGCGGATTTAAGGCTAGCAACTGCTCTACCGTTTGCGCGTCGTTGCGCACTACCTCAACATCAAAGTCACGCTCTGCAACCATGTGATAAAGGTTGTAGGTAAACGAATCGTAGTTATCGATGAGCAGTAACATTACCAGCGGAAATGATAGCGCAGCGCCACCGTCGTCTGATCGTCGCTCAGGCCATCGCTGCCACGCTCGACCTCAAGCTGGAGTTTACTCGAATCGCTCAAGCAATAATTCAACGCGGCGGTGTAATCATTAATCACGCTCATTGCAGGTTGGTATTCGGTCATGTCAACTCGGGTAGCTCGCAACGCAACTTCAATATCTCCGGCGGTTGCTGGGAATAAGAACTTTGCTCGAGGCGTGTCGTAAATTCTATTGCCACCGTTAATCACATACGCTGCTTGCAGGGTAAAGGATGTGGACTCGGTGTTGTCAATTTCTAAAGACTGCGCTTCGGCCTGGAAGCTAAAAGCTCCGTCTTGGTAAAGCGTTTCAACATCGAACATCATGATTTCGTCACCTTGAAAGAATCTGTCCGACTCGCGAACACCGGCTGATGCGCCGACATGCCAAAAATTATCTGCGTCTTCATTGGCGACAATCAAGTCGGTGAAGCGCGCAGAAATAGAATTGCGGAATACCCCCCAGCTTAAATGGGTCGATGGATCCATTTCAATAT
>Ga0257121_1000391_pt1 | contig 37678 bp, 35 predicted proteins | sample SI106_100metaG_FD_190180 | JGI IMG/M metagenome (GOLD analysis project Ga0257121, IMG submission 190180) | Marine microbial communities from Saanich Inlet, British Columbia, Canada - SI106_100 | ecosystem: Environmental > Aquatic > Marine > Inlet | place: Canada: British Columbia | collected...
AAATCAAAACCAAAAAAAATAAAACTTTAAAACTTTGGGGAAGCGGAAAAGTAATGAGGGAAATTATATATGTCGACGATCTAGCTGATGCTTGTATCCATTTTATGCAAATTAAAACTAAAAAATCTTTGATAAATATTGGTACTGGTAAAGATCTAACAATCACAAATTATGCAAAGAAAATTTTAAAAGTATTACAAGTCAAAGCTAACATTAGATATGACAGAACTAAACCTGACGGAACTCCTAAAAAATTGTTGGATATTTCTATAGCTAAAAAATTTGGATGGAAACCAAAAATTAAATTAGAAAAAGGAATTCTGATGGCATATAAATCATTTATAAAATCTTGCTAAAATTTTCTATAATTACAGTTGTTAAAAATGATAAAAATCATATTTTAAAGACTATTAATTCTGTCAAAAAACAATCATTCAAAAATTTTGAACATATAATCGTTGATGGAAAATCAAATGATGGAACTTCGGAAATTATAAAAAAAAATTTTAAAAAAAATAAAAAAAATCAACATATTGTTAAAAAAGATAAAAATTTATATGAAGCACTTAATTATGGAATAAATATATCAAAAGGTAATTATATAGCAATATTACATTCTGGAGATATATTTTTACACAAAAATACTTTGAAAACTATTAGTGCAGATATCAAAGATAACGATGCAGTTTCAAGTAATATATTATTTAAAAAAGAAAACAAAATTGTAAGATTGTGGGATTATAAAATTGATAATTTAAATAAGTTCACGGCATTTAAAGTCGCACATACATCTTTAATTATTAAGCAAAAAATATTTAAAAAAATTAAAAAATATAATACTAAATATAATATATCATCAGACACAGACTTTATATTAAGAATGTCTATAATAAAAAATTTAAAGTTTAGATATATTGATAAAACTTTCATTGTTATGCAATCTGGTGGTATAAGTAATTCCTATAAATATTTCTTTAATAAATCTTTTCAAGATTTACAAATTTATAAAAAGTACTTTAATAAAAGTTTTATTTTTTTTTATTTATTAAAATTAAATTACAAGTTGTTTAAGTTAATACGTTGGAAATTATTTAGATGAGAAGAGATTTAAAAATTTTTTTAATTTCAATTTCAATTATATCATTTATTTTTTTTTTATTTTTAATATTAAATTTTCAAAAAATTCAATGTACAAAATTAGGTGATTTAATTTTTGATAAAGTTATTGGAATAAACTCAAATTGTTATGAGCGTAAACTGAAGGGAGTAATTTACCCTTGGGTTACAAATTTAGAAGGTAGGTATTCCTATATTGTTAATAAAAAAGCTTTTAAATGTCCAAAAAATGCTTTTGTTATTATGGTGAGCGGACAATCTAATTCATCAAATTTTCTGAAAAGTAACAAAAAATATAAAAATAAACATTACAATTATTTTGATGGTAAATGTTATGAGTTATCAAATCCAGTTTTAGGAGCTGAAGGGGAAATGTCTTCTTTAATCCCTGCTATTGCTAGTAAATTAGATAAATACAAAGATATCATTTTCTTTACATCAGGAATTGGAGGTTTATCGATTAAAGAGGCAAATCATAAAAATCAAACTTTTATAGATTATAATAAAACTTCATTAGAAGAACTAGACAAAAATGATAATCATTTAAAAGTATTTATTTGGATACAAGGTGAGGCAGACGCTGGTAATTCGTTTGATTATATTAATAATTTTAATTCTATGTATAATAAAATTACAAAAAATCTGACAGGTAGAAATAATATTAAATTAATCATTACACAAACAACAAGGTGTAAAAATAAAGAGGATGAAATTCTCAGAAAAAAACAAAAATTAATTTCAAACTCTAAAGATGCATTATTAAAAACAATAAATACCGATAAACTAGGAAATAAATTTAGATATGATGAGTGTCATTTTAATGATTTGGGTATTGAAAAAATTGCTTATAAAATTTCAAATATAATAAAAGAGTTAATTAAACAATGAAAAAAATTTTACCACTACAAAGTTTAAGAGCTATTTGTGTTTTTATTGTCATAATTGTTCATTTTAATCCATATCAAGGAACTTTTTTTCATAATTCTTTTTTAGCAGCAACTGGTGTTTTTACTTTTTTAGTTCTCAGCGGCTTTATAATAAGCAAGATCTATTATAAAAAGATTCAAAATACAAAACAGCTTATTATGTTCTATAAGAAGAGATTCTTAAGAATGTATCCTTTACATTTTTTATTTTTAATTATTTTTTTAATTGTTGAATTTTTAAAACTATACATTGAAACGAACTATTTAATTGATACTAATAATAAAGCATTTTCTACAAATAATTTACAAACTTTTTTTTCTCATTTTTTTTTAATAAATATTTTTGATAGTACCGTTTCATTTAATGCCCCAGCTTGGACAGTTTCAGGAGAATTTTTGGTATCTGTTTTCTTTGGTATAGTTAGTTTAATTTTTATTAAAGAGTCAAAAAAATTTTATTTTTTATTATTATCAATTCTTGCAATATTTATTACTTTCATAGTTTACGAAAAACAATTAATTCAATATAATACAATTTTTGCTTTCCTCTCAGTAACTTTTTGTTTTATAATAGGCTATTTTTATTTCAAGATACATCTATCAAAAAATAAATTATTTTATTTTTTATTAAATAAAAATATTCAAATACTAAATTTTATTTTATTTTTAACAATTGTTTATTTTAAAATTTTAGATTTTGTAGTTCCTGTTTGTAGTGGAATGTTTATTCTTTATTTATCTGAAATTAAGGGAAAAAATTTTTTTGAAAAAATTTTTTTTAACAAATTTTTAATTTATTCTGGTAAAATTAGTTATACTTTATATCTCTCTCATTATTTAGTATATTGGGTGTATACACAATTATTTAGATACATATTAAAAATTGAAAATGTTGAAAGTTTTAATAATACATTATTTATTGAAAATAATTTGATTATTTATTTGATTAAAATATTTATATCTTTTGTGTCAGCATATTTAATTTCTCATATTTTGTATAATAAATTTGAAAAAAGATTTATTTAGTTTATTCAATTAATCATAATGAATAAAAAGATATTTAATTTGATAAAATCAAATTTTGGTATATTTTTTTTTGGACTTCTTCTTTTAATTTTATTTAGAGATTTTTTGTATACATACAGAATTCAATTAGAGAAGTTTTTACCCTATTACAACTATCAAGATCAAATAATGTATTATCTCACTGGAGATAGTAAGTACGATGTTCAAGCACCAATGAGTCTAAGGTTTCTAGGTCTCTGGGTTCAATTTTTAATTTACAAATTTATCCCATGTTTAGAATTAAATAATACTAATATAATTTTTCCTTACCCGGAATATTCTTGCGTTACATTTAGTAGTGCATTGATGAATTATATTAGCTTATGTGGGATTATGTCTGTAATATTTTCTTATTGTTATAAAAAACTTAACCTTAGATTATCTGAAAGTATTCTTTCTGTATTATTGGCATATATTTATATAAGCCATGTTGAAGCTTTTACATTAGACAGAATATCAATTTTGTATTTTTTAATAATATTGTACTATTTAGATAATAGATATTTATCATTAATCCTAATATTATGTGCATCATTAGTTAATGAAAAAATAATTTTTGTTTTAAGTGTATTATTTTTTATAAGATTTTTTTTGAATCAGAAAAAAGAATATTTAAGATTACTTATTATGACTTTTGTAAGTGGATTAACTATTATTGGAATTTTTATATTTTATTCAAAATTTCTTGGTCATGGATATTTACAAAGTGATATGGGGGGACAAGGAATATATGACAGTGCATTAACCAAAGGCTTAGATAGAATAATATCAATTTTTACAAGCAAATCCGGTTTGTCCAATGGTGCTCTTCCTTTATTATTTGCACTCACACCCTACATTGTTTCTTTTTATATAAAAGATAGTAAGTTTTATTTTTCTAAAATTGATATTATGATACCAATTTCATTATTAATTTTTACAGCTGGAGGTGGTACAGAGCAAACTGGCAGATATGTTATGTACTCCATGCCTCTTTGGATACCTATCTTTTCTCAGCAACTTCTTTATTTTTTAAGAGATAAAAAAAAAATTAATTGATAACAAAACATATTAATTTGTTAAGCTTTTATAAAAATAATTTATAAATATTTTATAATGAAAAATAATATTTGTTTTTTTGGTCTTTTGCATTTTAAAACCAATGAAAATAATAATCTAAATTTTAATTCTATTAATGATAATCAAAAATTTATGATTTATCTTAAAAATGCTATTTTATTGGATAAGCAATTAAAGTTTTATGGACATAAATTAATATTAATTACCAATAAAAAAAAATATTTAAATAGGTTATTAAAACATTTAAATTATGAAATTGAGTCAAAATTAATTAATTTTAAAACAATTGTTCCAAAAAAAACACATTTTTATTCTTGTCATTTTAGAGTTGATATCTTTAGATATTTATCAACTTTAAAAAATGTTTATTCAGTTTTATTGGATCTTGATGTTTTAGTTTTGAGTAATCCAGAAAAAATTTTATATTATCAAAAAAAAAATATTTCGTTAGTAAACAATATTTCACAAAATGTAATACCCGCTTATGGCAGAACAAAAATATTAAAAAAACTTAAAACATTAAATCCAAATATTAGTAAAGTTGTTTGGTATGGTGGAGATTTTTTTGCTGGAAATAGTTATTTTTATAGTCTGCTCTATAAAAAAACAAAATTTTATCAAAAAAAATTTATAGAAAATATTAAAGATTTATATGATCAAACAGACGAATTATTTATGTCTGCATCCTTACACGACCTTACAAATAATAAATCAGTCAAAATTAGATTTGGAAATAATTTGAATGTTTTTAATAGGTATTGGAACACAAATGTTTTTCATTTTCAAAAAAAAATTGATTTTTATAAAAGATTTATATTTCTTCATTTGCCAGCTGATAAAATTTTTTTATCTAAATGCTATGATAATTTAAAACAAAACCAAAGCTATAAAGAGGAGTATTTTGATTATGTAAAGGATATTAAAAATGTCTTTCGTATAAAAATGGCCAAATATCTACCCAATAAAATAAAAGAAAAAATAAAAAAAATTTTATACAATTGATTATTAATTAATTTATGCAATATGATGACAAAGTTTTAGATATAATTTTTCTTGGTTTAGCTCAAAATTGTGAAAAATTTTTACCAAACTTTTTTGATAAAATTGAAGAAATTTCAAAAGAATTAAATATACAGGTATTTATTGGTGAAAATGGATCTGACGATTTTACATTTGATACTATTCAAAAAAAGATTGTTTCAAGCAAGATATATAATTTTGTAGATACAACGAGTATTGAAATTTATGATGATAGAATAAAAAGATTAGCTACAGCTAGACAAATGCTGAAAGATAGAATAGTTGAATTAAACATCAAATCTGAATTTGTATGTGTAATAGATTTAGATGACGTTATAAATGATACGTTTAATCTAGATTTACTAAATTCTTTTATGATCAATTTAAAAAAAAACCAAAATAAATACTTTGGAATTTCTTTGAACTCTAAGCCTTTTTATTATGATATTTTAAATTTTGAAAGTGATGAATTTCTAAACAGAAATATTAAACAATTACAAAATAATAAAAGTATTAGATCTTATAAATCTAGGAAGCTTCTAATTTATGATGTTCAAAAAGCAATAAGTAAAAAATCTGGTTTTGAATGCATCTCAGGCTTTAATGGATTATGTCTGTATAATTATAATGAATATATTACGTCAAATTATTTACACAATAACCCAGATCAAATACCAGAACATTTATTATTCAATCGTTATTTATACAAAACTATTAAAAAAAAAATTTTAGTAACAAATAATTATTTTAGAATGCCGATTGAACATAAGCCATTAAATAATATTTTTGAATTTTTAATTATGAAGTTTATAAAATATCTAAATATTTATTTTAAGAGAATATTTTATTAATATATTCTATATGAGTTCACCGATTATCATTTTTTCTTATAATAGACCTAAACACCTTAATGATTTGATTAATTCCTTGATAAAAAATAAAGATGCAAAACTATCAAAAATATATTTTTTTTGTGATGGTCCAAAAAATCAGTATGATATTAAAAAAATTAATGAAATAAAAAAATTATTAAAAAATAAAAAAATTGTTTTCTATTTTAAAAAATTTAGAAAAAAAAATATTGGACTAGCTCAAAATATTATTAAAGGAGTTTCTTTGGTGTTAAAGAAGCACCAAAGTTGTATTGTTCTTGAAGATGATTTGATCCTAAATTCTTATTGTATTAAATTCATGTCAGTTATGTTGAAAAATTTTAAATACAAAAAAAATATAGGAAGTATAAGTGCAAATTCTTATATTGATAAATTTAATAGTAATAAAAAATTTGACTTTTATATTTCGAAAAGACATTCCAGTTGGTGTTGGGGAACTTGGGCACGTGTTTGGAATAAAATAGATTGGAAAACAAAAAATTTGGATGATCATTTTTTAAATAAACTTAGCATAAAAAAATTATCTGAAGCAGGAAACGATTTGAACTTATTATTATGGGGAAATTATAAGAAATATGTAAATTCTTGGGCTATTAGATTTAACCATTACTGTATTATAAAATCTTTAAAAAGTATTCATCCAAGATTTTCAATGATTAGAAATAATGGTCGAGATTTTTCTGGAACTCATGAAAAATTTAATTTTGAATTAAAAAAAAGATATGACTTCAATCCAAAATTAGGATTATTAAAATATATCTTAAATAAAACAATAGATGATAATGATATTCATTTTTATATAAAAAATAGTCATAGAAGAAGTTTTAAATTATCTATTAAATATTTTTTAAAAAATTTAAGAATTATATGAAAGTACAATTCTCAATAATTATACCAAGCTTAAACTCAAGTTTCTTTTTAAAGCAGTGTTTGGAAAGTATTATAAATCAAACATATAATAATTATGAAATTATTGTCATTGATGGAGGTTCAAATGATGAAACAGTTCAGCTTCTAAAAGATTATGGCCCAAAGGTTAAATGGATAAGTGAAAGTGATAATGGACAGGCAGATGCAATAAATAAAGGTATTTCTATGTCAAGTGGAAATTGGATTACTTGGCAAAATTGTGATGATTATTACACTAATAAAGAGGCACTTTCCTTATTTGCAAAAGCAATAAATTCCAACCCGTCAAAAAAATTATTTGTCGCAAATATTAATTTAGTGAACATTGAAGGAAATATTTTAAGAGATGTTAAATACATTAATCCATATTTTTATTCATTGTTATATGAGGGTATGACCTTAACAAATCAAGCTTGTTTTTGGAATGTTGAATTAAATAAAAAATTAGGTTTATTGGAAAATTTAAAAATTAATTTTGATTATGAGTGGTTTTTGAGAATTCTTAAAAATTTCCCAGAATGTGGTATCCATCTAAATTATACAATAGGAAGTTTTAGACTTCATAAAAAACAAAAAACTCAAAATCAAAATATAAATGATTTAGAAAATTTAAAGATAATAAAAAAAAAATATGGATTTAGTAAATATTATTTAATTTTTTTTAAACCATATTTATTAATAAGAAAATTTTTCTACTATCTACTTCAGGGAAATTTTTATTATGTATCAAGGGGTATTTTTAAATTTTTTTTTAGAAAAAAAAATAGCGAGTATATAGATATTTAAATATATAATTATTATTAACAAAGTATTAATCACATTAAAATAAGATAGTAAGTTCGTGGATATGAATGTGATTGAATATATTAATAATGTTGTGTTATTTGAAAATTGTTTAACCAATATATGGTGTAAGTGATTTAGATCGCCACCAAAGGGATCTTTTTTTTGTAATAATCTCGTAATGAATAATCTAAACATATCAATACCTGGTATCATAAAAAAGATAAAAATTTTCTCTACAGATATTAAGTTGCCCAAAGCTAATTGGATATTATATGTGTAAATAGTACAAAGCCCAACCAAACAACCCAAAAATAAAGTTCCAGAATCTCCCAAAAAATATTTACCTTTTATTATTTGAAATGTATTAACTAACATAAATAAAGATAGTATCAAAAATAATATAAAAACATTTTCATTATTTGAAAGTAAAGACAAAGACAAAAGCCATCCAGAAGCAAAACCTGAGGCCAAACCGTTGATACCATCCATTAGATTTAGAGAATTTATCAATAACAAAACACATAGGACACTAAAAAAAATTTTTATTTCATTAAGAATTATGGTTTTATTAATTGACTCAATATAGATTTGATTAATTGAAAAAGACTCAATTAGGTTAATCGCTATTAAAGTTATAACTAATGAAATACTTAATTTTAAATATGCGTTTAAGTTATATCTATCATCTAAGTAACCCATGATAAAAAATAGATAAGAGTACAAAAATATATAAAAAACATTTTGTGCTTCATTAATTATATTAAAGTAAATTAACAAAATAAATGATAGGATAATCACTGGAAACACACCAATTAATGGAGTGATTTTCTTATGAATCTTATCTTTTTTTGGAATATCTAAAACGTGAAAGAAATTTCCTATTTTGTCCTTAATTTTGACAAAAAATTTTAAAAAGAGTATTGCTAATAATAAAATAACTAAATACTTAAACTTAATCATAAAAATTAAATGAACATAATATCTAACAGAAAAATATCAGTTGAGCACATTTTTATTGTTTGTATTTTCAATTTGTTTTTATTAGGATTAGTTTACAGTCCAGTTTTAGTCAACTTATTTATTTTTGCTTTATTTATCGTTTTTTTAAAAAAAATCAATTTAAATAAGTTTACCACACTTAATGATTTAGATTTAACTATCAAATTTCAAATTATATTTTGTATTTATATTATACTTAATTCTTTTTTTGTCTTTGGTGAAACTAAGTTATTTTATAAAAGTTTGTTTTATTTTCGTTTCTTTCTTTTAGCATATATAATTTCACACATTTTAGAATTTAAAAATAAAACTTTAAATTATGTTATCTTAAGTTTTTTAATTTTTTCTGTTTTTCTAGGAATTGATATTTTTTATCAGTACCTTACTGGTTATGATTTTTTTGGTTATAAGCCTGGTATGTGTAGATTTCCAGATGGTCATTATGATCCAAATAATTGTGAAAGATTTTCTGGATTTTTTGGTAAAGAGTTAATTGCTGGAAATTTTTTAGCAACATACGGTATAATGTTCTTATTTTTATTTGCATCAAAATTCAATAATCTAAAATATAATTCTTATATATTTTTATCATCTTTCATAATTATTATTTTTGCTATTATTTTATCTGGGGAAAGGAACTCTATCTTAGCTCTTTTGATAATTTTAATTTTTAATTTGATATTTAATCAAAAATACAGAAAAAGATTATTACTCCTTATTTCGCTCTTTTTAGTAATTTTTTATTTTTTATTTACAAATGTAGACAATGTTAAGCATCGTTATTTCGAATGGCCCATAAAATATGTACAATCTATGCAAAGTAGTGGCATAAAAAAATTAGTAAATACAACTTGGGGAGGACATTACGTAACTTCATATGAAATTTATTTAGATAATAAAATATTTGGATCAGGATTTAAATCTTTTAGGGAAGAATGCCAAAAGAAAGAATACAACTATCAAAAAATTAATGAAAAATATGATTTAAATTTACTTCAAAGTGGATGCTCAACCCACCCACATAATTTATATTTTGAGGTATTATCTGAACTCGGTTTGGTGGGATTTACTATATTTTTAATTGTTTTATATTTAACAATAATTCACCCGTTTGTCCGAAATTTTAAAATTATAACTAAAGAAAGTGATATTTTAATTTTGTTATCAATAATTTTGACATTTATATTTCCTATTAAACCAACTGGATCATTTTCTTCTTCAGTGTTTTCAACAAATATGTGGTTTTTTATTGGTTTTTATTTATATTTTATTAATCAGTTAAAATACAAAAAAAATATAAAACTTAAAAAATGAGAAGAAAAGTAGCTCTTATTACAGGAATAACAGGTCAAGATGGTTCCTATTTAGCTGAATTTTTATTAAAAAAAAAATATTTGGTTCATGGAATTATCAGACGATCTTCTTCCTTTAACACAGCAAGAATAGATCATTTATATCAAGATCCACATGAAAAAGAAAAAAATTTCTTTTTACATTATGGTGACATGACAGACTCGTTATCGTTACAAAGAATAATAACTTCTATTAATCCAGACGAAGTTTATAATTTAGCGGCTCAATCGCATGTAGCCGTATCTTTTCAGCAACCAGAATATACTGCTAACACTGATGGATTAGGAGCACTGAGAATTTTGGAAATAATAAAAAATATAAAATCAAAAAAAATAAAATTTTATCAGGCTGGCACATCTGAAATGTTTGGCAAAGTTCAAGAAATACCTCAATCAGAAAGAACAAATTTTTATCCAAGAAGCCCATATGGAGCGGCTAAAGTTTATGCATATTGGATAACAATTAATTATAGAGAAGCATATAATCTATATGCGTGCAATGGAATATTATTTAATCATGAAAGCCCAGTCAGAGGTGAAACTTTTGTAACAAAAAAAATTACCAAAGCAATGTGTAGAATTAAATATAAAAAACAGAAAAAACTCTACTTAGGTAACTTACAAGCGAAAAGAGATTGGGGGCACGCAAAAGATTATGTTGAGGCTCAATGGCTAATATTGCAACAAAAAAAACCTGATGATTATGTAATTGCTACTGGAAAAAATTATTCTGTAAAATTTTTTATAGAAAAAGTTGCCAAATATCTTGATATGAAGATCAAATGGAAAGGTACTGGTATTAATACAAAAGGATATGATAAAAATGGAAATTGTATTATTGAATGTGATAAAAAATATTTTAGACCTGCAGAGGTGGACACCTTATTAGGAAATGCTTCAAAAGCAAAAAAAATATTAAAATGGAAACCAAAGATAAGTTTTGATGAACTTGTTAAAGATATGGTTGATAGAGATTTAGAAGAACTATAATATTTCAATTTTTAAAAAAAGATATACATGAAAAGCACAATAAAAAATTTTATCAAAAAAATTTTTGATTCATATGGATTTGACATAATAAATAAAAATCAAAAAATTGTTGAATTATCCGTCAAGGATAATGAATTGATAAATTTAATTAAAGATTACTCAATGACTCCAAAAATAAGAATTTACAATCTATTACAAAGCTTAAAAAAGATTAAACATAAAAATATTCCTGGGGATTATGTTGAATGTGGGGTTTGGAAAGGTGGGAATATATTGTTAATCAAAAAATTTTTAGAAAATGAGAATATTGATAATAAAAAAATTTATGCATTTGATACTTTTGAAGGAATGTCCGAACCAGATGAAAATGATTTTGATCTGTCAAAAAATATAAGTGCTAGTGCACTGCTAAGTAAGAATAAAGATAAAGCATCCCATTTATGGAGCGTATGTAGCTTAGAGGAAGTCAAAAAAAATTTAATTAAAAACTTAAAAAATATGAACGATATATATTTCATAAAAGGCAAAGTAGAAGAAACACTAAATGTAAAACAAAATATTCCTGATAAAATTAGTTTGCTTAGATTGGATACTGATTGGTACAGTAGTACAAAAAAAGAGCTTGAGGTTTTATATGAAAAAGTTAGCCCTGGCGGCGTTATTATTATAGATGATTATGGACACTGGGGAGGAGCTAAAAAAGCAGTTGATGAATTTTTTAAAGGTAAATATGTTTGGATGCATTATGTTGATTATGCATGCAGACTGATTATTAAAGAGTAAATATAATAATGAGTAGAGAAAATTTTTATTCAAAAAAAGTTTTAGAATGTATTCAATCAAAAAATTCAAAAATTCTTATTATGGGAGCAGGGAGTTTAGATAGAAAAATATTTGAAGAGCTTGGGTATAAAGACGTGACTTATTCCAATATCGAAAACTCAAAAGAAAAAAACTTAAACATTTATGAAAATATTCATAATATAAAACTAAAAGATAATGAATATGAATATTGTGTTGCGCATGCATGTATACACCATTCTTCAAAACCTCATTTAGCAATTTTAGAATTGTTTAGGGTCTGCTCTAAAGGTTGCTTAATTATTGAAGCAAATGACTCTCTATTATCTCGATTAGCTTGCAAAATTGGTCTTTCCGAAGAATATGAGTTATCAGCAGTTCAAAAAAATATTATAAGCGGTGGTGTTGATAACACAAATATACCTAACTATGTTTATAGATGGACTGAAAGAGAAATTTTTAAATTAATGAAATCATTTAGACCAGAAATAAACCATAAAATTTTATTTGATTATGGGTATCAAATTAAATTTACAAAATTAAAAATTATAAAATTATTATTTAATATTTTCTTTTTAATTTTTAGAAAACAACAAAATCTTTTATCAATTTATATAAATAAAGATTTAAAAAATATAGAGTTAAATAGTTGGATCAAATGATAAAAAAAAATTATTATACAAGATAGATTTATCGCAATTTTTTTACATTTAAGTATTTTATTACTCTTGTTTGTCTATAGTAATCAAAGAAATAAATAGTGTATTAATTAATAAGAGGATTGAAAAAAAAATTCCAAAGTTGGAAATTATTTTTTTTAAATATTCATCAGAAAATAATATGTTTTGGATATAATTATCTGTAAAAATTCCTAGTATTATTATAAAACTTAGAAAAAATGCATATCTAATTTTAAATATTTTAAAAAAATTATCTAAATTTCTAGATTTTAACATTTTTAATTTTACTGCAATTAAAGATGAAAAAATTCCAAACATAAAAATCTGAAAACTAATTAACAAATTCAAAATCATTGAAGTTGTTTCTTCAAGAAAAGGTGGATTTATATCACCATTGAAATTTGTTAATATTTCATAAAATGAATAAACAGATAAAAAAAGAAAAACTATTGATGGAAAAAAAAACAACCATTTCGGACAAGTAATCATTAAAAATCGTAAAGTTGTCCATCCATCTTTAATTGTATTTAGGTGACTTTTATTATTTTTTCTTCCGTCCTTGCGCAACACAACAGGAATTTCTGCACATCTTGCACCAGAAACTTTAAATTTAATTAAATTTTCAATAGCAAAAACCATACCTCTTGAAAAATGGTTTAGTTCTAAAAATTTGGCTTTATCAAAACCTCTAAAACCACAATAAACATCGTTAAAAGGTAGTGAAAAGAATAATTTTGATAAAAAACTAAAAAAAGGATTACCAATATATTTATGAGAAAATGGCATTGCCTTATCCTCTATTTTGCCTCCTCCGATAGGAAATCTACAACCTTGAACCATATCAAAACCCTCTAAAAGCTTATTGTAAAAAAGATCAATAGATAAAAAATCATAACTATCATCACAATCAGCCATTATAATATATTTACCTTTTGCCTCATTAATTCCTCCTCTCAAAGCATTTCCATACCCTTTTTTTTTTATATCTACAACTCTAGCACCCATTTTCTTAGCAATTTCTGTTGAGCCATCTGTGCTCCCATTATCAGCTATAAGAATTTCAGCTTCAATGTTTAGTTTTTTAATTGATTTGAAGCACTTATTGATACAGATTTCGATTGTTTCAATTTCATTTAAACACGGGATAACAATACTTAATTGCATATTAATTTATACTTAACACAATATGTTCATTTAAAGCAATTGAAACTTTTATGTTTGACTTCCAATTTTTAATATTGGTTAATCTTTTTTCATAAATAGAAAATTATTTTTTTTATTTATGGAAACTTTATATCCCTGATATGTACAAAATCCTTTATAAGCATTACAATAATTATCATTAGGCTTATAAACATTATAATCATTAGTTTTATATATAACTTTAAATTTAGAGTAATCAAAATTTCGTACAAATGACTCATTGGTAAAATTTTGATAATTGTTCTTATTTTTTATAGTAATAGGAATAAATATTATAGACAAAATTAATAAATATTTAAATGTAATAAACTTGTGAGAAAAATGTGATTTAAATATTATTGATAATAATAAAACAACTAGTGAAATAATTGACCCATATCCAAATCTAATTTCTGGAGCCTTCATCCAAATAACTAAATTTAAAACTAATAATAATATTAAATCTAAATGATAATTTTTGGTTTGATTACTGTTTATCTTATCTTTTAAGAAAGTTAATAAAAGTATTATTATACTTACTATTATTATTAAAGAAGAAATAGTTAAAAATTCAGTTATTAAAAAATATTCTTTAAACCATGGCATAAACCATTGGAATGAGTTTATTGTATAATCAAAATCTGTAAATTTAAGTCTAAGTGGTGTATCTCTGGCAAAAGACTGTACAATCTTACTATAAGAGTCAACAGCATCAATATTCATAGACCAATTTGTGATTAAACAAGTATTTTTTAAAGGAAAAATTAAACATCCAGTTAAAAAAAAACTTTTTAAAAACCAAATAAAACTTGAAACAAAGATAAATATATTAATTTTATTTATCAAATACGTTTTATTAAAATAAACATAATATAAGTAAACTAACAATATACCTATATAACTGATCTTAATTGTAATAACCAATAAGATTGAAACAGAAAATAAATAAAAATTTTCATTAGTTTTTTTTTCTTTACAGACAAGATAAAGATAAATTGAAATTATAAAAAAAATCATTGCAACCAAATCTACTTCAGGTGATCCGAGATTATTTAATATTGTTCCATTCCCATACGGATGAAAAAAAGAATAAGAAAAAATATAAATTACAGATATTGTTAAAAATATGTAGCTTAAGTTTTGATTTAAATGAAGATCTTTTCTAAAAATTTCATTAATTAAAAAACACATTACAGAAATATTTGCTAAATATATTAAATTTACACCTAAGTAATTGTTGTTTAATAAGCCAAGCAAACTATGCCATGAAGAGTTCATTCCGTAGTGAGGTTGTAGATTTCCGATACCAAAAATTGTTTTATAATCAGTATTTAATTGAATAGTTTGTAAATGGTAAAGCTGACTATCATAAGAAATACCTTGTTCATGAGAAATAAAAATTAGGAAAAAAGAAATCAATGCAAGTTTAAAAATACTTAACTTATAATTTTTATTATAGAAAAAATAAGAGAATAGAAAAAAACCTAATAAAATAATAACTGATGTAATATTTTTTAATGGTATAAAAAAATTTAGAAAAATTGAAATAAATATTAAAAAAGAATAACCATAAACACAATCAATACTAGTTATTTCAAAATTCTTTTGATTTAAAATAATTTTTTTTAAAAATCCAGAGTATCCCAAAATACAAAATATTAAAAATAAGAGATGTAAAAATGCAATAAACATTTTATTTTTTTAAAGCTTTTCCACTTAATATTTTTTTAGATCGAATACTGTCATCTCTTATCCAGCATTTAATTTTATCTCTTGAATTTACAAATTCAAAATATCTTCCGTGTTTAATATGAATATTTACATTTGCATCTACTGCTTCAACGTTATTACATTTATTTTTTGATTTATATTTAATCTTAAGAAAGTCGACATCAACAAACCAAGAGAAAAAGTTTATAAGTATTAAAATATATATAATTTTTTTATCAAAATTATTATAAACAAAAAAATATAAACAAATTAAAAAAGGTTGTAAGTAGGATATTTCCGCTGGAATGAAAAAAAATAAAATTAAATTTGAAAAAATTAAACTTAAAATTAGTTTAGAATTTTTAAAATGAAAAAGTTGTATAAATTTTTTATCTTTTATTGTTATAAAAAGAATTACTGATAGAAAGATAAATGACAATAATGTAACAGAAGTAATAATTTTGTAAAAAAATCTTGCAGCTAAACCAAAAATACCTTGGTTATTTGGCGTGACTGCTGTCAACCATTCAATTCCAAAGCCATGTTGAAACCAAATGGTAAGATAGAAAAGTCCACCAATAAAAAATGATCCTAAGAAAATTAAAACTTTTCTTGTTTTTTTTTCCTCTTTACTTATTTCTAGATAATATATTATAAATAATACAAATATTACAAAGTTTATCCTTGTACCTATACAAATTCCAAAAAAAATTACAGCTAAATCAAAGTATTTTTTTTTGAGAAAAAAAGTTCCTATAGCAAGAAAAACAAATGCCCACGAATAGTCAATTGGTTCGATATTATCAAAAAATAGTACAGGACTCGATAAACATAAAATTATAAATAAAACTAAATCATTAAAATCATATTTTTTTTTTAAACTTATGTAAAACAAAGAACATCCAAGTATAACAAAAAAAAAAGTTACAGAATTTGCTGCCCAACTACCTAGTTGATAGGATAAAAAACCTATACCTATTTCTGCAACAGGGTAAGGGGTGAATCTAGAAGCCATAACCCTATCTCCGCTAAGCATCGATTCAAATGCTCCAATTAATGGCAATGTATCTTCATCTGAGCCATAACCAGATACAAAAGAAAGATAAAAACCAAATGAACAAACTAATGTAAGTAAAATAATGTTAATTTTATAACTTTGTAGAGTTGTTATTTTCATATTTTTGAATAAGTAAATTTAGAATTATCATTAATATAATAATTAAACTTATAAGAAAACCAGAATTAAAGTAACCTGTACCCCTAAAAAATATTTGTATAAATATTAAAGGAATAAAAAAAACTTTAATGTTATCATCAAGTTTATTAGAAAAACTAAAAATAAATATTAAAAGTAAAATCAAAATAGAAATAAAACCAAACTCTGTAACTAATTTAGAAAAATTAGTTGAGCCTGAATTTAAATTAAAGTTTAATATAAAGCTATTCATATTTGGCATATATTTTTCTTTAAATTTAATTGTTCCGTATTTTGTATTCCAATCAATATCTAGGGTATTATCAGTTACTTTTCTATAATTTTTATAATTATTAATTCCAACACCCAATGGATTCTCAAACAATGATTTTTTTGCAACATAATAAGAATAAATAAAAACTGAAACTGAGAGATTTGAATTATCTTTGTCAAGAAATGAGGAAATTTTTTTTTTGGGTGTTTGAATGCTTCCTAGAAATATATCATTAGGTTTAAATCCATATTTTTCAGAAATATAAGTAGCCTTAGACACACAGTTATTTTTTGCCCGTTCTGAAAAAAAAAATGCACATGAAGTTATCATTAATATTAAAAAAAGATATTTAGATATTTTTGAAATATTCCTACAAATAATAAAAATAATTATAGTAGAAGAAATAATCGATAAAAAAAAAGTTAAACTAAAATTGCCAAAACAAAAAAATAAAAAAACTAGATAGAAGATTAAAAAAATTTTTTTTTTCAAATAATCTTTTATATTATAAATAAAAAAGGTTAATATTGGAGCTGATAAAATCGCAAAATGTGAATTTTCTTTATATAAATATTTAGTATGATAAAAAAAACCCAAGTCACATCTAAACAAGGTATCAAATAAAATACCAAAATGAAAAATTTCAAATAAAATTATTAGTGTAACTAAAATACAAACATAAAAATCAATTATTTTTGATAAATTCTTAATCAAAAAATTTTTATAAAAATAAATTATCAAAATTGATAATCCAATTACAATACTTTGTGTAAATACTTTAATTATGAATTTAAATGTTTCTTCTTGTTTGATTATTTTAAAAAAATCTACAAAATCTAATAAATCACTAAATTTAAATATAAAAACAATAAAACTATATATAAAAATAATAAAAGATATTAATATAGAAAATACAAATACTTTCTTATTAATCTTTTTAGAAACAATACAATCATAAATTATAAATAAAAATGTTAATAAATATAAAAATCTAAATTGTATTCCAATAGAATTAAAATTTTTTGAAAACGAATATATAATTTTATTTTCTATTGTTGCATTGGAGATTATTATAAATGAAAAAAAAATTGAGAGTGAGAATAAAACTATTATAGTTTGATTTTTTAATAATTCATATCTAGGCATTTTTTTCTAAAACCCAGTTTTGAATTACAATCATATCCATTGAGGTTTTGGAAAAAATTTCAAGAGCATTTCCCGGATTTTCACATATTGGTTCATTAACATTTAGCGAAGTATTTAATATTATTGGTATACCTGTAATCTTGCCAAATGTATTAATTAATGAATAAAACTTTTCGTTCGATTTTCTATCTACAGTTTGAACTCTGGCAGTACCATCGACATGAACTACTGCTGGTATCAAATGTTTTATTTCATTTTTGGCTTCATAAACTGCACACATGTATGGAGAATCTTGGTTCATATCAAAGTATTTATTCGCCTCTTCTTTAATTACAGATGGAGCAAAGGGTCTAAAATCCTCTCTTTTTTTGATCTTAATATTAATTATTTCTCTCATGTCGGGATTTCTTGGGTCTCCAAGTATACTCCTATTGCCTAGTGCACGAGGGCCCCATTCCATCTTATCCTGAAACCAACCAACCACACAACCATTAGATAATTTTTTTACTACTTGATGGTTTAATTCATCAAAATTTTCGTAATATTTATATTTAATATGTTTCATATTTTTAATTTTATTTATAACTTTCTCTTCAACATACTTATTGTCATAATATGTTCCTAAATATGGACTTGAATTATACGATAATTTTTCATTATTTTGTTTTGCAATATAAAGAGCTGCGCCCAAAGCACCTCCAGCATCACCAACATTTGGAGATAAATATATATTTTTAAAATTAGTTTCTTTTATTATAACTCCATTTAATGAAGAGTTAAAAGCACATCCTCCAGCTAAGCATAAGTTATCATGATTGTACTTTTTTTTTATTGATATTAATTTTTTTATAATGATCTCCTCAAATCCCTTTTGTAATGATGCTGCAATATCTTTATGTATCTTTTCTATAGGTTCGTTAACGCCTCTAGCTTTACCAAATATTTTTTCAAGTTTATGAGAAAATAAATCTTCAAAAAAAGGGTATCCAGATTCAAAATCATAATCAATAACTGATTTATGGTGATCAAAATATTCTAAATCTAGTTCAAAGAAATTGTTATCAGACTTGATAATTTTTTTTATTCTTTCTTTGTAAATTGGAGATCCGTAAGAGGCTAAACCCATCACCTTATATTCGTCACCATAATTTTTAAAACCTAAAAATTGTGTAAAAGCCTGGTAAAATATTCCTAAAGAATCTGGGTAATTTATTTTTTCTAATAATTTAATTTCTTTACCTAAATTAAAAATTTCAGTTGTAGAAAAATCCCCAGAACCGTCAAATGAAAACCCTATAGAATTTTCTAATTTATTAAAATAAAATGTTGAACAAATATGTGCTAAATGATGAGGAACATATTTTATTTTTTTTGATATATCTACATTATAAGATTTTAAAAAAAGTTTATTTAGAGATTTTGTTCTTAATGAAAAAAAAGCTTTTCGTAAAAAATTACTTGCATAAAAGTTCCTTAATGAAAAAAAAAGTTTTTCTTTAAAATTATAGTTTTTATTATAATTTAAACATATGTAATCAACATCATTTAAATTGATATTTGATTCTTTAAGGCAATAATCAATTGAATTTTTTGGAAAACCGGTAAAGTGTTTTATTCTAGTAAACCTTTCTTCCTCAACAGCTGTTACTAATTTACCATCTACGATTAAACATGCAGATGTATCAGCATGAAAAACATTTAAACCTAAAATAATCATTCCCCCCAAAACATTTGAATAAACTTTAATATAACAAAAACCAATAAAAGATTAAAAATAATAGCAAAAAGTAATTTATAGGTATTTTGTGGCATATAGCCAAAATGAGCTAACCTGTAAGCTAAAACATTGCCAATTATGTAGGAAAAAACAATATTTCCTCTTGATAATTTGTATGAAAAATACTCAATTATGGAACAAAAAATACATATCAAAAAAATTCCACAAAATAAAAATATTAGTGATTTTGTATAAAATAAAAATGCGATTATACCTGGCGTATATACAGTAAAAATTTTTGGATTTTCTTTGTAAATATGCTTGCTTTTTTTTACAGTGTTTTCATAAAATGAATTAGAATAATCAAATCTATCATTAAATGAATTTAAAAAAGAGTCATAATTTATATCTTTATTGGAATAAACTGCCATAATACCCTCGATACCAACCCAACGGCCAGATATAAGAAAGATAATCTGGTTAATTTCTTTAGAAAAGTCATTTGCTAACTTTGCTAACTTAAAAACAGATCCTTCAGTAACTATTTGTGGAATATATTTGTGAACCTCATGACCAACTGGAAAATCTTTACTTTGTCTGATCTTACTCACAATCAAAAGACAAATCATAAATAAAATTAACACAATAGAAAAATATTTTATAAAATTTTTAATTTTAATTTCAATTTTATTAATTTCAATTAATCTATAAAATCCATAAATTAATGCTGTTCCATTAAATATCATTGCTCGGCTAAGAATTGAAATTGATGATATAAAGGTTTCCAATAAACCATATTTAACTATTTTATTTGAGTTCTTTTTTTTATAATGGAACTCAAAAAAAACTATTAATGATGAAAATGTAGTTAATCCAAACATCAGCAACCAATTAATAAAATTATTTAAACCGAAGGGTAATATTACCTCTGGTATCGTTCCTTTTTGGAAAAAAACAAAAATATAATTGATTAATGCAAAAAAAATTATGCTAAAAAAATAAATATAAAAAATGTTTTTTCTATACTTTGAATAAAAATTTACATAATGATCGTTATTATATGTTGTTGAACTCAAATTTATGTAATCAAAAATAAATTTTATTCTAACGAACCTAGCAAAAATAAATCCCAAAATACTTACAGATGAAATTATTAATATTTGATCATATGAATTACTTTTGTAATCAAAAATGCCAGCTCCTTCTGGAAACATGCTATTAAAAAACGATATCTGTACAGTAAATTTAAACCATAGACCAAGCCAAATTAATAGAGAAAAAAAAGTATCAAATGAAATTGAGTATTTATTAAATGAAATCAATAAAGCATAAGATGAGATTAATGAAAATATCACATAATAAACTTTACTACCGGAATAAGAGACAAAACCAAATGGCGCAAGAACAATGATAACAAAAATAAAAAATATATTTGTAAATTTAATTAAATTCATTGTTTTTTAGTCTTCTATAACTAATAAGATTATATACTATAAAAGAAACTACAGATGATGATAAAAATGAAATAATAATAAGTTTTTCATCACCTATAAAATATAATGTAGGTACAATCAAGATCACTAATAATGAATAAAAAATATCTATTTTAAATATTCTTGATTGATGAGAAGTTTTTTGAATTATATATTGTCTTATATACTGACTCCTTAACATAAATACAGAACCTATAAGTGATATAAAAGTTCCAAAAATTTGAGTGTAATAAAATTCGACAAAAATTAAATCTTTGTTTCTTAAAATTAAAATTAATAAAAAAAACATAATTATATTAAAACAAATAATTAAAAATTTATAATTTTTATCGAAATTTATGTTGTTCTTAATCATAGTTGGTCCAAATGTATTATTAAATAAAGTGCCCGGCAGAGAGCCTATTGCAAAACTTGCAAAGTATATCCCGGCTAAAATTTTTCCACAAAAATAAATTATAAAAAGTCTCCAAATTAAATTTGCAAATGAAATTGCTAATGAGGAAAAAAATGCTTTGGAAGTTAGAGTATAAGATAGAATTGATTTTAAATTAATTTTATTTTTCTTTAACTTAAAAAATGAAATAAATAAAAACAAAAATAAAAAAATATTATAAACAAAAAAAATATATCTTAAATTTTGAAAATAAATAAAATCAATTAAAAGAGCTATTATGAATATAAAAGCAAAAAAAATATAGAAATAAAATTCCTTAATTTTTTTTTTTAATTCAAAAAATGTTAATATTAATTCAATCAACCATTGAAAAATTATCATAATAGAAATTTGAAATAAAATAAAATTTTTAGAAAATTCTAAAAAATTAAAAAAAAACAAATTTGCTAAAATTATAAATATTGAAATTATAACTCTAAAAATTATATATGAAAAAATTGACCCAACTGATTTTTTTGATATTATTATACTTCGAGCATTAGAAGAAAAAATTTGAGTAAATATAATATTTATTCCTATTAATATTCCAAGTTCTGCTGTTAAATTATAATTCTTAAAAAAAGATGAAAATAATAAAATTAATGTCGGTAAAAATAAGTTTAAACTGTAAGCTAAAGATTGAATCTTAATATTCTTATTAGTAAAAAAAAATTTTTTTAAATCAGTCTTTTTTTGATGTATCTGGTGTAAGCTCATTATCAATTTTTAATACTAAAATAATATTTTTACTGACTTTAGTAATTATCAGTAAATTTTTTCAAACTATTTTTCAAATTATATAGTGGTTTAAAACTTGTATCTGCTTTAATTTTATTTAAGTTTGGACATCTTCTCATTGGTTCATTTGAAGGGTAATTACTTGGATAATTTATATTCTTTATCTTAATTTTTTTGTTAGAAATAATTTTTATTAAATTAGCTAATTTGTTCATTGAGACTTCTTCAGTATCATTGCCAACATTATATATTTCACCTAATTTTCCTTTAACAATTACTTTTATGAAACCAACCATGGCATCTGTTATATAACAAAAAGACCTAGTTTGCCTTCCATGATTGTATATTGTTAATGGCCTATTTTTTTTTAAGGCTCTTATAAATCTTGGAATTACTCTATCATCATTGTTGCTCATCCCTGGTCCAAATACATTAAAGGGTCTAATAATTTTAACTTTAGTTTTAAAATAAGTTTTATAAATATAACACAATGTTTCTCCAACTCTTTTACCTTCATCATAACATGACCTTGGGCCAAAGGAATTGACATTTCCATAGTATGTTTCTTTAGTTGGAATATTTGAAATATTTGGATTTCCATAAATTTCGCTCGAGCTAAAAAAAATAAATTCACTTTTATCTTTTTTAGACTTTTCTAAAAATTTTTTTGCTCCTAAATAAGATACTTCTAAAGATTCTATTGGATATTTTTTATAAATAGTTGGGCTGGCTATGCCTGCTAAGAATATAATGATATTATATTTTTTTTTTGAACTAAAATTCATAACATCTGATTTATAAAATTTAATATATTTATTTTTTTTATGACTAAATTGTCTTGATGAAATATTATTATCAACACAATCAACATATAATTTGATATCTTTTTTTAACAAATGATAGAAGTATTCAACAAAATACCTTCCTAAGAAGCCATCTGAACCTAACAATAAAATTTTTTTTCCTTTAAAAAATGAGTTTTCTCTGTCATTTAATACTTTGAAAATTTCAATTGTTTCCTGTCTTGTTATACTCATTAAATATTTTTATTTTAAATATGAAAAATTAGATTTATATATATATTTAATTATTATGATCAACCATTATGAGTAAACTAATTTCTATAATTGCTCCATGTTTTAATGAAAAGGGTAATATACAAGCTTTTTATGATAAAATTAAAAATATATTCAATAATAAACTTCATGAGTATGAATATGAAATCATTGTAGTTGATGATTATTCTAAAGACGGATCAGTAGAAATTTTAGAAAAAATTGCTGAAATAGATAACAATTTTAAAGTAATTTTTAATTCAAGAAATTATGGTGTTCATATATCAACTTTTAATGCAATAAAATATGCTAAAGGAGATGCCTTGATACCAATGCTACCTGTTGATATGCAGGATACACCTGAACTAATTGTAGATTTTATTAGAAAATGGGAAGAAGGTTTTGATATCGTTTATGGAATCAAAAAAAAAAGAGAAGAAAGTTTTTTTTTAGTAACGCTTAGAAATTTTTACTACAGGCTTGTTACAAAAATCTCAAATGAAAAAATTCCACCTTATGTTGGGGAATTCCAATTAATTGACAAAAAAATTTACCAAGAGCTTTTAAATTTTGATGACTATTATCCTTATACAAGAGGATTGATTGCCACATTAAGTTCGAATAGTTATGGAGTTGAATATGTTTGGAAAAAAAGGGTTTCTGGAAAATCCAAAATGAATATTTTAAAATTATTTGACATGGCTATAAATGGCATAATTTCATTTAGTAACTTTCCAATAAGAATATTCACTGTATTCGGAATTATAATCACTTTATTAAGTTTTATTTTTATAATAATTCAAATATTTTCTCATTTATTTATTGAAGGAAGAATGTCTATACCAGGTATATCAACTTTAATTGTTGCTGTATTTTTTTTCTCGGGTGTACAATTGCTTTTTTTAGGAGTTGTTGGAGAGTACGTTTCGGCAATTCACAGTCAAGTTAGAAAATCTAAAAAAAAAGTTGTTGAAAGAAAAAAAATTAATTTTTATTAGCACTAGAAAACTTTAATAAATTTTTTTGTTATTTTTTTATTTTTTTTTTTTATTTCATCAAAGTAATTCCATGCAAAAACTAAAATTGCATCTATTTTATTTTTTTTAAATTTATTTAATATTTCAACATTTGTATTAGGTATAAATTTTCCATTTTTTAAGGGATTGTCATCTTTTATATAATAAATATATTTTGATATATTAAAAAAGTTTATCAAAGTCGAAGCTTTTGCTGGAGCTCCATACCCTACTAAATAATTATTCTTATTATGCAAACTGTGTATTTTTTTTTTTAACTTAATTTTCCTATCTTCTATTTTCTTTTTAAAATTTTTAAACAAATTTTTGTTTCCAATTCCAATTTTGTTTTCAAAAATTAATATGTTTTTTAGTCTCTTTCTAATTGGTTGATCTAAATTATTTTTTTTTTTAATATAAACCCTTATTGAACCCCCATGTGTATTTATTAATTCAGCATCAAAAATTAGTAATTTATTAATTTTAAAAAAATACTCTAATGACGTTAAACACCAATAATTTACGTGCTCATGATAAATATTGTCAAAAGATCCATCAATTAACATTCTTGGCAAATATTGAACTTCGACTATGAAAATACCATTTTTTTTTAGCATTTTTGCAACATTGTCAGTAAGTGATTTAATTTTGTTCACATGAGCAAAGACATTTGATGCAGTTATTAAATCAAACTTATTGATATTTTTTCTTGCAATTTTTGAATTTAAAAAAGAATTATAAGTTTTAATATTTAGTTTTCTCGTTATTTTTGAAAGGTTTTTTGCAGGCTCAACACCATACAAGTTTTTTATATTTTTTTTTTTAAAAGGTAATAATCCAATTCCATCATTACTTCCCACGTCCATTATATGAGAGTTTTTGTTTAGCTTAAATCGTCTGATATACTTATTTATGCTTTCAATAAAATGCTTTTTTAGAGTTAATGATATAGATGACTTATAATAATAATTATTAAATAAAATTTTGTTGTTTACAACTTCTGATAGTTGCGAATTTTTACAATTTTTACAGAAAAAAATTTTTAATGGATATAATTTAGTTTTTTTGTTTAGACTAGCGACTAAATTATTTGCTAATGGCTGTTTTTTTAAGTCAATAACTTTAATTAATTTACTAGAATTACATACTCTACATTTTTTTAAAATCATATATTTTTATTCTTTTATTAATATCATTACAAATTTTTTGAGTATTATAAATAATATTGAAATAATTATTTAGTTTATTTTTATTAAATTTAAAAAACAATTTTTTATAATTTTTTTTAATTGAATCATCAAGATTTTCATAAATATTAATACTTTTAATTTTATTTTTTTTAATAACTTTAAAATTATAAATTTTGTACCAGTCTTTTTGTTTTGTGTATATTTCTACTTTTTCACCTTTTTTAATTATTTGGTATTTATGAACATTTCTCAAACTGTCTAATTTAGTACATATCTCAAAAATATCAGAATTATTATGTTTGAATTTTATATTAAGACCCGTGAGGACCTTATTATTTAATAATACATTAATCTTATCAATTTTAAGTTTAGGAAAAATACTTACAAATAAAAAAATTATATGAATAAGATAATAATTTACTACGCCACCACCAAATTCAATAAAATTTTTCCAAGAATTGTTTTTTTCCTTCAAATAATGATGAAAAAAATCTAAATCAAAAAAAACCTTTTCAAAATTAAACGTTGATATCATTTTTGAAATTATTTTAGAAATTTTTAACTGGCTATACGTAAAATTAACATGAAAATTTATTTCATTGGATAAGCAATGTTTAAAAAGCTTTTTAATTAAAACTAAATCATCTGATAGTGGTTTTTCAAACATTAAATATTTGCAAAAAATTTTTTTTTTAATAATTTTGTTAATAATTTTCTTTTGATATACAGGATTAGTGCAGCATACAATTGTATGGTAAGAATTGTTTTGAATTAAATAATTTTCATTATTTATCAATTTTGCTTTTTTAAATTTATTTTTCTTTTTTAGAATGTTTGGACTATATATATAAAAATTAAATTTATAATTTTGATTTAAAACATGGTAATGACGTTTACCAAAGTTAGATCCTATAATTAAAATTTTTTTTTTATAATTTTTTGTCAAACTTAGATCTTATTGTTTTATTATTGATTTCAATTTTTCCATCAATCAAAAAATTTATAATAAAAGATTTTATATAATGCTAAAAAACCGTCTTTAATCCCAATTTTTTTACCCTCTTCATACGTTCTTCCAAAATAGTTTATTCCAACCTCATAAATCTTAATTTTTTTTTTTGCAAGTTTCATTGTTATTTCTATCTCAAATGTAAAAGTTTTTTCTTTGATTTTAAGATCTTTAATAAGAGACGTCTTTATTAATTTATAACCAGTCTCAACATCAGAAAAATTTATATTTGTAAGGATATTTACTAAAAATGTTAAAATAAAATTTGCTACTCTATGACTAAAATATAAAATTCTTTTAGGATCAGATCCTTGAAATCTTGATCCATACACCACATCCGCATTATCTTTTAGAACTGGATCTAATAATCTTTTGTAATCAGATGGATCATATTCTAAATCAGCATCTTGTATTAAGATATAATCACCGGTAACAACATTTAAAGAATTAATTATAGCAGAGCCTTTTCCTAAGTTTTTTTTATTAAAAACAACCTGATCATAAAGATGTTTATTTTCTAAAAGTAAATCTTTTGTTTTATCTGTTGAGCTATCATCAGATACGATAATTTCTAAATCGTAAATTTTTTTTTGTTCATTTACTTTTTTTAGAATTTCTAATAATGTTTTTTCTTCATTATAGGTTGGTATAATAATACTTATTTTCATTTTGTATTGATTATATATTTATATAAGGTAAATAAAGTAAATATCATGCACATATTTATCACTGGTATCGCTGGATTTTTAGGTTCTAATTTAGCTGATTTTTACATACAAAAAGGTTTTAAAGTTAGCGGTAATGATACTCTAATCGGAGGTGACTTAAAAAATATATCAAAAAAAGTTAATTTTTATAAATATGATTGTGAAAATTTTGAGCAAAATGTTAAATACTTCAAAGATGTAGATATCGTAATACATGCTGCTGCTTTTGCCCACGAGGGACTATCTGTATTTTCACCACATTTGATAACAAAAAATATTTTTTCAGGATCTGTATCTGTTTTTTCAGCAGCAATTAAAAGAAAAGTCAAAAGAATTGTTTTTTGCTCATCAATGGCAAGATATGGTCATATCAAACAACCTTTTCATGAAAGTGACGAGCCAAATCCTGTAGATCCATACGGTATTGCCAAATTAGCTGCTGAGAAAGTGTTAGAAAATTTAAGTAATATACATGGAATAGAATATAACATAGCTATACCTCACAACATTATTGGTCCAAAACAAAAATATGACGATCCATTCAGAAATGTTGCATCGATTATGATAAATTTAATGCTGCAAAATAAAAGACCAATAATATACGGTGATGGAGAACAAACAAGATCGTTTTCAGATGTTGATGATTGTATTTATTGTATAGATAAACTTGCATTGTCAAAAAATTTGACTTCAGAAATTTTTAATATAGGTCCAGATGAAAATTATATAACTATAAATAGTTTATATAAATCAATTTCAAATATTCTTAAATTTAATCAAGAACCTATTTATTTTCCTGAAAGACCAAGTGAAGTAAAATTATCAAATTGTTCAGCTGATAAAGCAAGAAGGCTTTTAAATTATAAAACAAAATTTAATGTAAATGACTCACTTGAGAAAATGATAGATTATATTAAAAAAGAAGGGTGTAAAGAATTTCAATATAACTACGATCTTGAAATTAATAATGAACTTACTCCTAAAACTTGGTCAAAAAAATTATTTTAATCACACCTATTTATAAATTTAAATAATTTTCAAATGGAACATTACATATTTCATCCTTTAATTTCAGTATTTATATCAATTCTATTAATTTTAGGATGTTACCAGCTTGGAAAAATTTTGGTAAATAAACTTAATTTAAATACTATTGTAAGATCAATATCTGTATTAGAGTTTCAGTACTTAGCTTTTGGATCTGTATTTTTATTAATAATTTTATTTCCTATAGTTGCATTTACTACTTATGCAAAAATCTTTCTTCAAATTTTTGGTTTAATTTTAGTTTTTTTGGGACTTTATTTTTTTTATGAGCTACCTCAAATAATTAATAAATATAAAAAAATTAAAAAAAAAAATAAGGATTTATACTTTTATACATTATTAATTTACATTTTTTTATATTTTTTACTAAGTCTATCACCTTTAACTTCTGCTGATGTTTTAGATTATCATGCTGGAACTGCTCTTAATATATTAAGATTAGATCAGTATTTATTATCGCCAGAATGGTTTACTGGAATGCAATCAGGGGCAGGAGAAGTTTTAATTGCATTAGGATTTTCTGTTGGATCTGAACAATTTGGATCGTTAATTCAATTTTCATCTATAATTACAATTTTAGGAATAATGACAAATTTTGCAGAAAAAAATAATCTATTTAGCTCAAAATATTTTTTAATTTTAACATTTTTAAGTTGTCCAATATTAATTTTTCTAATAAGTGGCAACAAGCCTCAAATATTTTATTCATCTATAATTTTAATTTCTTTAGCTTTGAATTTTGTAAATTATAAAAATGATCGTGAGATTTTTAAAGCTTATGCCATTATAAATATATTTATATGTTGTGCTGTACTGGGTAAGTTTTCTTTTAACCTAATAGGTTTTATAATTTGGACTTTTTCAACTATAAATTTTTATAAAAAAACAAAAAATTATAATTTATTAATTATACCATTTTTAGTATTTGTCCTTGTCTATTTACCTTTTATTTTATGGAAATTTCAAAATTTAGGTGGCAATTTATTAACATATATTTTTAGTCCATTTCCACTTCATCTCCCAGGGTATGAAAGTTTTTTAAATCATAATAAAGGATCTCAAGAAATTCCATTCCCCAATTTTTTATTTTACACCTCATTTTCAAGAGCAACAGAATTTTTGGCAGCTAATACTCTTTTTTTAATAATTTTAATTATAAATATAAAACAATCTAAAAATCTGATTTATATTTTAATTATGTCATTTTCATTTGTGATAATTTCAAATTATTATGCCTCACCTAGTGCCAGATATTACACAGATGTAATTCTTTGGATAACATTAGGGGTGTGTTTTTTAAATAATATAAAATACAAAAAATTTATTGAATATATTTTTTACCCACAAATTATCGCGGTATTAATTATTTTAATTTATTCATGTTATATTTTTTTCCCAGGAACATTTAGTAAAAATAATTACTTAAAAGTTAAAAATAATAATGCATATATGTTTTCTGGAATGGAATGGGTAAATAAGAATATTCCAGACAATTCAAATGTTATTTTAATTAATAGGCCATTATCATTGTATAAAGACTTTGCAGTTTCTGGTACTTTTAATTATTTTACTAATAGAGAACAATCACAGTTTTATAAGAAATTAATTCAAAAATATAATATTGAATATTTAATTTATCTAGGTAGCAAACCTGATCTAAGGCACATGAAAAGTTGCGTGAAAGGGTTATTTAAAGAGAAAATAAATGTTGGTTTTCATGCAACAAGAAACCCATTTAATAAAGGGGGAAGTTATAATGCTTACATTTATTACATGGATAATGATAGTTTAAGAAATTGTTAATAATTATTTTTATCTATCCAAAACAAATCGTACCCAAAAACTTTTCTTTTATTTAAATTTTTTAAATTATAATTTGAGCATGGCGACTTACTATACATACAAAGTTCTTGATTGCTGTAATAGTAAATATGTTGGTTTTCTTTTTTAATCAAATTAAATTTTTTTGGTTTATTTTTAGTATCTAGAGCGTAAATTTGTGGCCAAGGGTAATCAAAATAATTCATCTGAAATTTATCTATTATTCTTAATCCATTCTTTAGAAAAAAAGCAATAAGTCCGACAATTATTATTGTAGTATAATATTTTTTATTTATTAAGTGCAAATAATTTTTAAATGTTAAGGTTGTTACTAAGATTAAGCTTAGACTGATAAAAGATGATCCATATCTATAAATTGGAAATTTTAAAAACCACAATAAAAGAAAAAATAATGAAAAACATAGCAAAATAAAAATTCTTGAGGAATGAATGTTTTCTAGTCTTATTAATTTTTCTTTATTCAAAAAAATTTTAATACAAAGATAGAACAAAGTAATTAATAAAAAAATTAAAAAAGGAAGTAATTTTTCAAATATTTTTATTAAGTGTTTATTTTTCCACGTTGAAAACCAATTAAAATTTTTATTGTATTCGTTATATTCTAGAATAGGTTTTTTTTGATCACTCCATCCTTTAGCCCATGCTTCACTAACATAAATAGTTTGTGTAGTTCTATAAGAATCATAGTAACTTAAATTATTTATGCATGTAGTTTGTATAGGATAAACTAAACAACCACTTACAAGAGTATTTTTTAAGATCCAAGAGACAATAAATATAAAAGAAATTACTAAGTTTTTGTTCAATAATATTTCTTTTTTTTTATTTGATATCAAAAATAATATTAAGGGAACAATAAATACTGCTGCCATAAAAACCTTAAGTGTAAATAAAAAAGCAGATATAAATGCTATTTTGTAAAAAGATAGCACATCACATTTCTTAAGATTATTTATATCTAAAAATAAGATTGCTAAAAAAAGGAAAAAAATGTGACTTGGTGCATCATTACCGTAACTACTATATCTATTAAAGTTTGTTAAAACAAAAACAATGATTAAAAATATTACAAATGATACAATATTTTTTTTTTTGAATTCCGATTTAAATTTTTTGATTAAATATATGATAAAGATCGAAACTATCGAAGCCATTGGAATTGTAATTGATGCTGTAGAAAAAAAATTATTATTATATATCCCAGAGAGATATTGAATAATTGATATATGTCCAAATCTAAAATGAATATTTGCAGAACCTAAAATTATTTTATTTTCATTTATTAAACTGACATAAGGCAAATGATATAAACCTGCATCAGGTCTATTTACGTTTGAAAGTAAAATTAAAAAAAAGGTAATAATTGAAGTATAAATTAAAAATAACAATAATTTTTTTTTATCTTTTGTACTAATAAAATAGATAATAAATAAAAAAAGACTTATTAAAAAAACAATATTTCCAATTGATTTACTTATTGGAAATATAAAATTAATGATAAGCGCTATAAAACTTAAAAAAACTATTCCAAAAATTGAATTTTCAGCAAAATTTACTTCACCTGAAGCATCTTGTTTTAAAAAAATATTGCAAAAAAAATTACCAAAAGCTAGTAAAGTTATTCCACTTAATAAACTTGATAAAAATATTTCAGTCATTTTCTTTGATTTAGATTTTAATTTTAAAACTTTTACTGTAAAAACAAAATTACTGTAAAACTTATAAATTATAATTTAAAAATATAAACAATGAAAATTTCAGTAATAATACCAGTATTTAATGAATTTAAAACTGTTGGAATTATAATTAATAAAATTTTAGAGTTAAAAGATTTAGATATACAAATCATACTAGTCGATGACTTTTCTACTGATGGGACTAGAGATCTAATTCAAAATGAATTATCTAAAAAAGTTGATAAAGTAATATTTCATTCAAGCAATCAAGGCAAAGGAAGTGCAATTATTTCTGCAAAGCAATTTATTAAAGGAGATGTGGTTATTATTCAAGATGCTGATTTAGAATATGATCCAAATGATTATTATCGATTAATCAAACCTATATTAGATAATTCTTATCAGGTAGTATATGGATCAAGAGTATTAAGTAATGGTAGATATAAAAACAAAAGGTTTACGTCCTTATTTAGAATTTTTTGTAATCATATTTTGACTATCATTTCTAATTTTTTAAATTCTCAAAATTTAACAGATGCACACACTTGCTATAAGGTATTTAAAAGAGAAGTTTTTATTGAAATTAAATTACAGGAAAAAGGGTTTAGTTTTTGTCCAGAAATAACTACTAAAATATCCAACTTGGGTATAGATATATATGAAGTACCAATCAACTATTATGGAAGATCATATGATGAAGGTAAAAAAATAAGATTTATAGATGGATTTATTGCTATTAAAACTCTTTTTAAGTACAAAAAGTTTAAGAATGATGCTTTACAATAAAATTTCTAATGCTATAAAACTCTGCCGGTGATTATTGCATAGGTGTTATACCCGATCCCATTCCGAACTCGGAAGTCAAGCCCTTTAGCGCCAATGGTACTTTGTCTTAAGGCACGGAAGAGTAGGACGTTGCCGGCATTTAAACTATTATGAAAATTAAAAGCTCACTTAAATCAATAAAGAAAAGAGATCTTAATTCTAAATTAGTTAGAAGAAGAGGTCGTGTTTACGTAATCAACAAAACTAATCCAAAATTCAAAGCAAGACAGAAGTAATTTTTATGGATAATGAAAACCATAAAAACACCTGGAATAATTTTACAAAGTTTGTGTTGTGGGGAACTGTCGTTGTTATAGGTGTTTTAGTTTTAATGGCAGTATTCTTGTTGTAAAGTTCTCTCATGAGAATCAGTTCAATTTTAGAAAATCAAAATATTGAAAAAAGAATAGCAATCACCCCTGAGATTGCAAAAAAATACATATCTCTTGGTATCGAAGTTTCCATACCTGAAAATTATGGGAGTCATCTTGGAATTAAAGATGAAGAGTATAAAGAATTAGGAGTATCAATTTCAAAAGATGAAAAAGAAATCATAACTAGTGCAGACATTATTGTTCAGTTAGGTTTGTTAGATGATGATAAAAGTTCTTTATTAAAAGAAAATCAAACATTTATTGGTGTTTTGAATCCATATGATAATAAAGATAAAATAAATAATTTAGTTAAAAAAAATATCAATACTTTTTCACTTGAACTACTTCCACGAATAACAAGAGCTCAATCTATGGATATATTATCCTCACAAGCAAACCTTGCAGGTTATAAAGCAGTAGTTGAGTCGTTTGCTCATTTTGAAAAAGCAATTCCAATGATGATGACTGCGGCAGGAACCATTCCTGCAGCAAAGGTACTGGTAGTTGGTGCAGGAGTTGCAGGATTGCAAGCAATTGCAACTGCTAAACGAATGGGGGCAATAGTATTTGCAACGGATGTAAGAATGGCCTCAAAAGAACAGGTTGAAAGCTTGGGAGGTAAATTTTTAACAGTTGAAGGTGCTGAAAATTTAGAGACTGAAGGAGGATATGCTAAAGAAGCATCAGAAGATTTTAAAAAGAAACAAGAAGAATTATTATCAGAGACATTAAAAAAAATAGATATTGTAATTTGCACTGCCTTAATTCCAGGAAAAAAAGCACCAGTAATTATAAAGGAAGATATGATTAATAATATGAGGTCTGGATCAATTATTTATGATTTAGCAGCAATTCAAGGTGGAAATACAGCCTTTACTAAAGTTGATGAAATTGTAGATAGAAGTGGTGTTAAAATATTGGGGGAAAGTAATATTTTAAACAAACTTCCAACCTCTTCATCAAATTTATACGCAAAAAATGTATTTAATTTTGTGTCAAATTTATATGATAAAGAAAACAATAAGATTAATATAAATTTAGAGGACGAGATAATTGAAAAAACTTTAATAAAATAAAATTATGGAAATAGATCCTTTTATATTCAGATTAAGCATTTTTATTCTTTCAATTTTTATAGGATACTACGTGGTTTGGAGTGTAACCCCATCGCTGCACACACCTTTAATGTCTGTTACTAACGCTATTTCGTCTGTAATTATTGTTGGGGCAATTATTGCAGGTTTAGCTGGAAACTCTGATACTATATTTAATACTTCAAGCATCTTTGGTTTCTTAGCAATATCATTAGCAGCAATTAATATTTTTGGGGGCTTTTTAGTAACTCAAAGAATGCTTGCAATGTATAAAAAAAAGAAAAAGGATAAATAATGTTATCAGCAAATTTATCAGCAATATTTTACTTAATTTCAGGTGTTTTATTCATTCTTGCATTAAGAGGACTTTCTTCACCAGAAACATCCAGACAAGGAAATTTTTTTGGAATTTTAGGAATGATTATTGCAGTTACAGTTACTTTTTTATCAATTGGTAATTTTTCAACTGGATTTGTAGTTGTTTTAATCTTTCTTTTGATAGGAGGATTAATTGGTGCTTTTATAGCTTATAAAATTCCAATGACAGCTATGCCAGAATTAGTAGCTGGTTTTCATAGTTTAGTTGGGCTCGCAGCTGTATTTGTTGCAATAGCTGCTTTTTTAAATCCACAAGCTTTTAATTTAGGATCTCCAGGAAATATTAAACTTGGAAGCTTAATTGAAATGTCTATTGGTGCAGCAGTTGGTGCAATAACTTTTTCAGGTTCAATTATTGCTTTTTTAAAACTTCAAGGAATAATGTCAGGATCACCAATAACGTTTAAAGGCCAACACCCACTTAATGCTTTAATTCTAATTTCTATAATTGTTGTTACCTATCTTCTTTGTTCAACACAATCCTCTAATTTATTTTGGATATTATTAGCAATATCTTTTTTAATTGGTTTTTTACTAATTATTCCAATTGGTGGTGCAGACATGCCAGTAGTTATCTCAATGCTTAACTCTTATTCTGGTTGGGCTGCAGCTGGTATTGGATTCACTTTAGAAAATACTGCACTAATAATTACGGGAGCATTAGTTGGATCATCTGGTGCAATTTTATCTTATATAATGTGTAAAGGAATGAATAGATCATTCTTTAATGTAATCTTGGGTGGATTTGGTGCAACTGAACAATCAGCTTCAGAACAAAATAAAGAACAAAGACCAGTTAAAAGTGGAAATGCAGATGATGCAGCTTTTTTAATGAAAAATGCTTCATCAGTAATTATTGTTCCAGGCTATGGTATGGCAGTTGCACAAGCACAACACGCACTTAGAGAAATGGTAGATACATTAAAAAAAAATGATATTAAAGTTTCTTATGCCATTCATCCAGTTGCTGGAAGAATGCCTGGTCACATGAATGTTTTGTTAGCTGAAGCAAATGTTCCATACGATGAAGTGTTTGAACTAGAAGAGATTAATAATGATTTTGCAAATGCAGATGTAGCTTTTGTAATAGGTGCTAATGATGTAACAAACCCGGTTGCAAAAACAGATCCACAGAGCCCAATTTATGGAATGCCTGTATTAGATGTTGAGAAGTGTAAATCTGTATTATTTGTTAAAAGAAGTCTTTCTCCTGGGTATGCAGGTATTGATAATGATCTGTTTTATAAAGAAAATACTCTAATGTTGTTTGCTGACGCAAAAAAAATGACAGAAGATATCACTAAAAATCTATAGGTATAAATTTGAATACTAAAATATTTTGTGACATTGCTGAATTAGATCAAATAAAAAAATTTAATAAAAAAAAAATCGTTAAGGGCTTTACAACTAATCCAAGCTTAATGAGAAAAGCTGGAGCAAAAGATTACAAATCTTATTCAAAAAAAATTCTTAAAATTTGTATCAACAAACCAGTTTCACTAGAAGTGTTTGCTGATAAGTATGAAGAAATGAAAATTCAAGCAATCAAGATTAACACTTGGGGAAAAAATGTTTATGTAAAAGTACCAGTTACTAATTCCAAGGGTGAATTTATGGGAAGAATTATTAAAGAATTAAATAACCAAAATATAAAACTTAATATAACAGCTGTTTATAGTGCTAAACAAACTCAAAAAATTTTAAAATTAATTAATAAAAAAGTAAAAGTAATTATTTCTATTTTTGCAGGAAGAGCTGGTGATACAGGCAAAGATCCAGTGCCAGAATTTACACAAAGTATTAGATTAGCCAAAAAATATAAAAATGTGGAGATATTATGGGCAAGTGTTCGTGAGCCTTATAATTATTTACAGGCAAAACAATTGGGTTGTCATATTATTACTGTGCCACCAGCAATTATTGAAAAGATAGAAAGCTTTGGAAAATCATTTGATCAACTTACAACAGAAACTGTTAAAGCTTTTTTAGTCGACAGTAAAAAATCTAATTTTAAAATTTAATTTTTTTTAATTACCAAAAGATAATCGTCAATATTATTTTTTTTATTAGATGTTATTATAGTAGGCTTAAATTGATACAATTTGGTAGTTAATTTTTCTAAATACGCTATGTGCACATCTTCAATAACATATAGACCCCCTGATTTTAAGTAGCTAAAAGAATGTTTAAAAAAGATTAATCCAGCATCGAGCGTGTGTAAACCGTCATCTATTATTAGATCAAAATTTTTTTTATTTATTTTTTTCCACATTTCAATAATTGACTCTTGGTTAAGTTGATCAACATAAAAAGTAGAAATTCTATTATCTTTAAAAAGAATTTTATTATCTATATCAGCAGCAAAAATATGTGCGTTATGGAAATATTCTTGTAAAACTCTCTGTGATGCGCCAGAGGTTGCTTTACCCACTATATTTGATTGAATTTGGATATCGTTAGAACCGATACCACATTCAAATATCAGGTTTAAATATTTTTTTTTTTTTAAAAAAACTGTCATAAAATAAAGAGTAAAAATGAAATTTTCTAATCTTCTTATTTTTGATCAATCCTCCTTTATCAGTTTTGTATTTTTCACATAATTTTGAAAATTCATTGTCATACGATGCTTCTGAATAAATCTCAGTAAAAGGATATTTTTTTAAAAATTTTATTGATTTATATAACAAAAATTTTTGATAACTTTTTTTTAATAAATTGAACAAAAAATAGTCATCAATTTTTTTTAGAAAAATTTTCACAATAATTTGGTTGCGGGGGACGGATTTGAACCGCCGACCTTCAGGTTATGAGCCTGACGAGCTACCAGACTGCTCCACCCCGCGGTATACTTAAATTCTATTTTTAAGTTTGTTTAATTTCTTTACTCTTTTAATATTTTCTTGGAGAATTCTTTTCTTTTTTTCTGATGGTTTTTCGTATGTATTTTTAAGCTTAATTACTTTGAAAAAACCATCTCT
>Ga0257121_1000395_pt1 | contig 37617 bp, 47 predicted proteins | sample SI106_100metaG_FD_190180 | JGI IMG/M metagenome (GOLD analysis project Ga0257121, IMG submission 190180) | Marine microbial communities from Saanich Inlet, British Columbia, Canada - SI106_100 | ecosystem: Environmental > Aquatic > Marine > Inlet | place: Canada: British Columbia | collected...
ACTATTTTTTTCTTGGAGATAACAGGGATTGTTCCAAAGATAGCAGATTTTTAACAAGTGTTGGCTATGTTCATAAAGATAATCTTGTTGGAAAAGCTCAATTTATTTTTTTTTCATCTGATAGAAAGATAGGAAGTATTTTTGCTTTTTGGAAATGGCCTAAATCAATTAGATTTAATAGAACTTTTAATCGAATTAATTAATGAATATTAATTATCAGGATTTACAAAAAAAAATTAATGTTAAATTTAAAAATTTAGATTTATTAATACATTCTCTTACACATAAAAGTTTTGATACAAACAAAAATAACGAAAAAATAGAATTTTTAGGAGATAGGGTTTTAGGATTAGTTATAGCTAAAAAACTTCTACAAGCTTATCCAGATGAAAAAGAGGGCATACTTGATAAAAAATTTGCATCCCTTGTGAACAAAAAAACATGTTTAGAGATAGCAAAAAAAATTAATTTAGAAAAATTTATTCTAACTTTAAATCCAAAAAATAAAAAAATTAAAATTGAAGATAAGATCGTGTCAGATGGTTGTGAAGCTTTAATTGGAGCAATATATCTTGATCAAGGCATAATTGTAGCTGAAAAAGTAATCTTAAATTTATGGAAGAATAAAATTAAGGAGAGTGTTGTTACACAAATTGATGCTAAAACAAAATTACAAGAGTTAGCGTTAAAAAATTTTAAAAAGCTACCTAGTTATAAACTTATCTCTAGCACTGGACCTCGTCACAAACCGTCATTTAAAGTTGGTGTTAAACTTCCAAATTCAAAATATTTTTTTGGGTTAGGTAAATCTAAAAAAGAGGCTGAACAAAATGCTGCCATTGCATGTTTAAAAAGTATAAGATTATAAAATTATGAACTGGATTGATGAAGGTTTTTTAATTGGCAAAAATAGATATAGTGAGAATTCTTTAATTGCCGAATTATATACAAAAGATCATGGAAAAATATCTGGCATAATTTTTGGAGGCACATCTAAAAAAATAAAGAATTATCTTCAAATAGGAAATAGATTGCATGTTAACTATAATTCTAAAAGCGATAATAGAATTGGATATTTTAAAGTAGAGATTTTAAATGCTTACAGCCCTTTATATTTTGATCACAAGCAAAAATTATCATGTATTACATCTGCAACAAACTTGATCAAAATTTTAACTGCTGAGTCCCAAGCTAATATTCAAGTTTATAAGATAATAGAAAATCTTTTCTCAATTTTAAAAGATAAAAATTGGTTAAAAAAATATATTTTTTGGGAATTGGATCTACTAAAAATTCTTGGATACGATCTTGAGCTAGAAAACTTTGTTGAAAAAGATATAGTTGAAAATAAAACTGTTTATTATGCAAGTTCTTCAACAGAAAAAAAATATGTGCCTAATTTTTTAATTGAAAAAGAATTGGAGGTAAGTGATTTAAAAACTTTGTTGAATGGCTTGAAGTTAGTTGGAGATTATCTCGACAAAACCATTTTAAAACCAAATAATTTAAATTATCCAAATAATAGATTGTTATTTATTAATTCTTTGAAGTAGTTATTTTATAATTTTATCAATTCTATCTGCATAATAACTAACGATAGCGTTAGCTCCAGCTCTTTTAAAAGCAACTAAGCTTTCAAAAACAGCGTCTTCATTAATTAATTTTTTTTGTATTGCATTTGAAATTAAACTGTATTCACCTGATACCTGATATGCAAATACTGGTATTTTAAATTTTTCTTTAATTGATTTAATAATATCCAAATAAGGCATCCCTGGCTTCACTATAACCATATCCGCACCTTCTTTAATATCTAGTGCAACTTCTCTAATAGCTTCGTCACTATTTCTAAAATCCATTTGATATGTTTTTTTATCTCCTTTTAGTGATCCTTTTGAACCTACAGCATCTCTAAATGGACCATAAAAACTTGACGCATATTTAGCTGCATAAGATAGGATCTGAACATTTTGAAATTTTGATTTATCCAAGGCTTTTCTTATTTTCCCAATTCTTCCATCCATCATGTCAGATGGTGCTAACACATCACAACCCATTTCAGCTTGTAGCAAAGATTGGTTGATCAAAACTTCTATCGTTTCATCGTTTATAATTTGATTTGATTTTATTAAACCATCATGACCATGTGATGTATATGGATCTAAAGCTACGTCACACATTATTCCTATTTGATTTTTAAATTTTTTTTTAATTTCTATTATTGCTTTACAAACTAAGTTGTTTTCATTCAGTGACTCTGATCCAATTTCATTTTTTAAATTACTTTTAGTTTTAGGAAAAAGAGCTACCATTGGTATTTCTTTTTTAATTGCTCTATCTATAATTTGAGACAATCTGTTAATTGTATATCGATAAACACCAGGCATTGATTTTATTGATTCTTTTTTATTGGACCCATCTATTAGAAAAATAGGTAATATGAAGTCACTTGGACTTAATGTATTTTCTTGAATTAATTTTCTAGACCAAGAATACTTCCTATTGCGTCTAAGTCTCAAGTTTGGATATTTTCCTATTATCATGTTTTAATTTTTCTTTCAAAATGCGACAAATGTAATATACAAATATAGCTTAAAAAGGGTATTAAACAATTATTAAGGGTAAAAATATAAATATTATGACGCTAGATTTCCAAGATTTTCAAAAACAAGACGTAAATTTTGACATTAAAGAATTACAAAAAGCATATAATGAAATTGTAAAGATTAAGAATTTTGATGGTCCCGAAGGTATTACTAACTTTGGAGCTATATCTTTAACTCAAATTCCTGGCGATCCTGAGTCAATAAAAGGGCACAAAGCGAGAGGAGTTTTTTGGACTTACCCAGACTCTTCAGGAAAAGAACAAATTAGAGATGAGAAGATAAACGAGTCTGCTTATTCAGAATTTATTGACGATTATAAAAAAACTTATTTTAAAGAAGTTTTTGATGTGTTGTCATCAAAATATAAATTAGGGAGAATTAGAATTTTATTAAAACAACCAAGATCTACTTTAAGTTGGCACAGAGACCCAGAGCCACGATTACACATTCCGATAATTACAAACCCTGGATGTCATATGGTTATAGATAATGTCGCAAAACATTTGCCTGCTGATGGTTCTGTTTGGATTACAAATAATACTAAATATCATAATGCATTTAATGGTGGTGAAGAAAATAGAATTCACCTAGTTGCTTGCGTATTAGATCATAAATTTAATTAATTTGAAAAAAATATATATTTCATCAGATCACGCTGGTTATAAATTAAAAGAAGTTATAAAATCACACTTATCAAAAAAAAAAATATCCTTTCAGGATATGGGCCCTTATAATGATGACAGTGTTGATTACCCTGATTTTGCTCATAAAGTAGCCAGAAAAGTTAAAACTAATAAAAATAATGTTGGTATTTTGGTTTGTGGCTCAGGCATGGGGATGAATATTGCGGCGAATAGACATAAAAATATTCGTGCAGCACAATGTTTTAATTTGAAATCAACAAAATTATCGAGATTGCATAATGATGCAAATATCATTACATTAGGTTCTAGGTTATTGACTAAAAGAATTGCTTTAAGTTGTGTGAGTGTTTTTTTAAATACTAAATTTGATGGTGGAAGACATTTAAAAAGAATAAAGAAAATATAATTATGTCTAGTGAAAAAAATTATATAAATGATAGTTACAGAAGTTTTTTTGAAGATAGTTTGTCTTTAAAAGATCCGGAACTTTATAAATCTATCAAAGATGAATTAATCAGACAACAACAACATATAGAGCTAATAGCCTCTGAAAATATAGTTTCTCAAGCAGTTCTGGAAGCTCAGGGTTCAGTTTTAACAAATAAATATGCAGAAGGTTACCCTGGTAAAAGATATTATAATGGCTGTGAACATGTTGATGTTGCTGAAAATTTAGCAATAGAAAGATTAAAAGAATTATTTAATTGCAAATTTGCAAATGCTCAGCCTCATTCTGGTGCTCAGGCAAATGGTGCTGTATTTTTAGCTTTACTGAATCCAGGTGATACTTTTATGGGAATGAGTTTAAATTCTGGAGGTCATATTACACATGGGTTAAAAATTTCAATGTCAGGTAAATGGTTTAATGCAATTGGATATGATGTAGATAAAGATTCTGAACTTATTGATTATGATAATGTTGAAAAACTTGCTTTGGAGCATAAACCAAAATTAATCATAGCTGGTGGTAGTGCTTATTCAAGAGTTATCGATTTTAAAAGATTTAGAGAAATTGCAGACAAAGTAGGCGCATACCTGATGGTTGATATGGCACACTTTTCAGGTCTAGTTGCTGGTCAAGGGTATCCTAATCCTTGCGAACATGCTCATGTAGTTACCTCAACGACCCATAAAGTATTTAGAAGTGCAAGAGGTGGTATAATACTTACTAATCATGAAGAGCTTTCTAAAAAATTTAATACTGCTGTATTTCCAGGTTATCAAGGTGGACCTTTAATGCATATCATAGCAGCTAAAGCTGCCGGATTCTTAGAGGCATTACAACCAGAGTTTAAAGATTATATTAAATCGGTTTTATCAAACGCTAAAATATTAGCAGAGACTTTAAAAAATAACGGTTTCAAGATTTATTCGGATGGAACTGATACCCATTTAATGTTGGTAGACTTAAGACCTTACAATGTTAAAGGAAACTTAGCAGCAGAAAGTTTATCAAGAGCAAATATAACTTGTAATAAAAATGGAATTCCTTTTGATGCAGAAAAACCCATGATCACATCAGGTATTAGACTAGGTACGCAAGCAGCAACTACTAGAGGTTTTGGTTTAAATGAATTTAAAACTGTAGGTGAGCTGATAACTAGAAATTTAAAAGGATTATCAGAAAATCCAACTGATAATTCTAAGATTGAAAATGAAGTTAAAAATGAAGTTATTTCTTTAACCTCATCATTTCCAATATATAAGAACTTATAGTAAATGATTTGTTCAATTTGTAAAAAAGGTGAAACCTCAGTTGTTGACTCTCGTCCTACAGAAGACGGTACTGCTATTAGAAGAAGAAGACTTTGCGTTTGCGGAGCTCGTTTTACAACATTTGAAAGAGTCCAGTTTAGAGAAATTATGGTTGTAAAAAAAAATGGAAGAAAATCTTCCTTTGATAGAGATAAATTATCTAAATCAATTTATATCGCTCTTAAAAAACGACCTATAGACACAGAAACGGCTGAAAAATTTATAAGCAAGATTTCAAGAGCTTTAGAAGAACTTGGGCAAAGTGAAATTTCAACAAATACGATTGGTACAATGGTGATGGAAGGTCTTAAAGAATTGGATCCTGTTGCATATGTTCGATTTGCTTCAGTTTATAGAAACTTTAGAGAAGAAAAAGATTTTGTACAATTTGTTGACAAGCTTGATGTCTACAAAAAAAGATAAATTTTCAATAAAAGATAAACTATATATGGAGCTTGCTCTTGATTTAGCAAAATCTCGAGAGGGTCACACAGGACCAAATCCTTCTGTAGGTTGTGTAATTGTAAAAGATGACAAAATAATATCTATTGGTCAAACATCTTTAAATGGAAGACCACATGCTGAATATAATGCAATTAAAAATTGTTATGAAGATCTCCAGGGTTCAAAAATGTATGTAACGTTAGAACCATGTTGTCATCAAGGTATTACATCACCATGCACATCAGTAATTATTAAGTCAAAAATTAGTGAAGTTATTTATTCAATAAATGATGTCGATAGAAGAGTGAGAGGAAAATCAAAAAAAATTTTAAATTCAAAAAAGATTATTGTTAAAACAGGCTTACTTAAAGATAAAATTAAAGAATTCTATAATTCTTATTTTTATAATAGAAAATATGAACTACCTTTTGTAACAGGTAAAATCGCGATATCAAAAAATAATTTAATTTATAGTAAAGGGAATAAAAGAATAACAAATTATCTATCAGATAATTTTACTCATCTATTAAGGTATAAAAATGATTCTATTATGGTTTCTTACAAAACTCTCAATAAAGATGATTCAAAATTAAATTGTAGATTAAAAAATGTAAAAAATTTCTCACCCAAAAGAATTATCTTAGATAATAAATTAAATCTTAATACACAAAGTTTCTTATTTAAAAGTATTAAAAAAAACAACACTATAGTTTTTTATAATGAGGCAAATAAATCAAAAATTAAAGAATTTAAAAAAAATAAGATTAGATTAATAAAATCAAAATTATCCAAAGATAAAAAATTTGATATGAAGGTTATCTTTAAAAAAATATATGCTTTAGGGACAAGAAATATTTTGATCGAAGGAGGAAATGAATTAACAACTCATCTTGTCAATAAAAGATTATTTAATAAGTTTTATTTGTTCAAAAGTAAAAAAATCTTATCTAAACTCTTTGAGCATAAGGAGTTTACTGCCTTAAAAGATCTAAAAAAAAATTATAAAAATAGATTAAATTTAAAATTAAATTTTGGTAAAGATGCGATAACTTTGTATAAAAATTAAAATGTTTAATGGAATAATATATAACCAGGGCACAATATTAAAAATATTAAAAAGACCGAAGGGTATTAATATATTTGTAAAAAGTAATTTTAAGTTAAATAAAAAAGACATCGGTTTGTCAGTTGCTTGTGATGGAGTTTGTCTTACTTTAATTTCATTTAAATCAAAATTAATGGAATTTTATCTCTCAAACGAAACTCTTGTTAGATCTAAATTCAAATTTTTAAAAAATAATGATATTTTAAATCTTGAGTTACCATTAAGTTATGGAACAAAAATTTCAGGACACATATGTCAAGGCCACGTAGATACTGTTGCGCGTGTATTAAACATTAATAAAATTGATAAATCTTATCTATTTGAATTCCAAATTCCAATTAAAGAACGAAAAAACTTAATTGAAAAAGCATCAATATGCGTAAATGGTATATCTCTTACAATATCAAAAGTTTCAAAAAAAGGCTTTCAAATTTGGGTTATACCTCACACATACAATGAAACAAATTTAGCAGCTCTTAAGAAAAATGATCTTGTTAATATAGAGATAGATATCTTATCTAAATACGTTAGAAATTATTTTAATGACAAAAAATAATTTTGCATCAATCGAAGCCATCATCAATGTAGCTAAAAAAGGCGGCATGTTCATTCTTGTTGATGATGAAAAAAGAGAAAATGAAGGAGATTTGATTATCTCAACATCTAATTCAAATGCAAAAAATATAAATTTTATGGCCAAGTATGGTAGAGGTTTAATTTGTTTAGCATTAGACACTGTTCAAGCTAAAAGATTAAATTTATCTTTAATGTCATCTAACAATCAATCTCGAAACAAAACTGCCTTTGCAATATCAATTGAAGCAAAAAGGGGTATTACCACAGGAATTTCAGCAAAAGATAGAGCCAAAACAATTAGTATCGCATCAAAAAAAAATGTTAAGAAAAGCGATATTGTTTCACCTGGTCATATATTTCCAATAATAGCAAAAGACGGGGGTGTTTTGGTTAGAGCTGGACACACTGAGGCTTCTGTAGACATATCTAAATTAGCCAAAAAAAATAATTCAGCAGTAATTTGTGAAATTATGAATGAAGATGGAACAATGGCTAAAGGCCAAAATCTATTTGATTTTGCAAAAAGACATAAATTAAAGATTGGTAAAATTGAGGATCTAATTGCTTACAGATTAAAAAAAGAAAAATTAATCAAATTAAAAAAACAAAGTTTTATCATAGTTAAAAATCAAAAATACAAAATACGAATTTATGAAAATCTTCTTGATGGATCAGAACATTTTGCCCTAATTAAAGGAACTATAAAAAAAAGTATAACGCCAAGAGTAAGAGTTATTTCGTCTAATGTTGTGCAAAATTATTTAATAAACCAGCAATTACCAAATTCTTTTAATAAGACACTTAATTATTTTAAAAAATTTAACAGTTGCGTTCTGATATTTATAAAAGATACTAATTTAAGATCTGTTACCCAAACTTTAAAAGACTATAAAAATAAAGATTTTTATAAAAAAGGAAAAGATAAATTAATTAGAAATTATGGTATTGGTGCTCAGATAATTAAAGATTTAAAAATAAAAAACATGACCTTAATTACAAAATCTCCTAAAAAAGTTATAGGTTTAGATGGTTATGGTATAAGAATTACTAAACAAGAAATAATTTGATGAAAAAAAAATGTTTAATAGTTGTGGCAGATTACTATAAGGATATAGCAAAAGGTCTTCTTGATAGTGCTTTAAAATTAATTCCAAAATCTAATATTGTTAAGATTGTTCGTGTTCCAGGTGTTTTTGAAATACCAGTAACAATATCAAAAAATATTAAAAAATATGACGCTTTTTTAGCACTTGGCTGTGTTATTAAAGGTGAAACTCCTCATTTTGATTTCATATCTCAAGCTTCGACAAATTCTATTATGGATTTATCTGTACTTAACAAAAAACCAATTGGAAATGGAATTATAACTTGTTTAAATATGAGTCAGGCTAAATTCAGAAAAAAAAAGGGTGCTGAAGCAGCTATGGCGGTAAATTCAATTTTATCCCAAAAATGAAAACTCACTATAATCCAAAAAATAATCCAAGAGTAATTATAATCCAAAAACTATATGGTAAATTTTATAATGAAGACAATGATATAGAATTTCCAAAACATAGATTTAAAAAATTTATTAAAGATATTGTTTTTGGAACAATAGAGCGCAATGATCTAATATTAGATGAATTAAATAATAAGCTTGGAGATGAGTTTGTTTTAGACAATTTAGATAAAGTTTTTCAAACTATATTAAAAGCAGCAACATATGAATTTTTATATAAACCAAATATTTCTATCAATATCATAATCAAAGAATATTTAGACTCATCAAATTTTTTTTTAGAAGATTCTCAGACTAAATATCTGAATGCATTATTGGACAATGTTGGAAAAAAATTAAGAACTTCAAATGCGTGAATTTGAGTTAATTAAAAAGTATTTTTCAAAATTATCTAAATCAAATAAATCTTCGTTAAATTTAAATGATGATGTTTTCTTTGATAAAAATAGATCTCTTGTTATCTCAATTGACACATACAATGAGGGAGTTCATTTTCTAAATTTTAAAAGACCAGATTTAGTTATTAAAAAGATTTTGAGATCATCTATTTCTGATCTAATTTGTAAAGGTGTTTCTCCAAAATATTATTTTATATCAGGCAGTGGCAATAAAAAAACATTTACAAATAAAAATTTATCAAAAATTTCAAATTCATTAAAACACGAGCAAAATAAATATGGAATTTTTTTATGTGGAGGTGACACAACTTTTTCAAACAAATTAAGTTTTTCAATAACTTCTGTTGGTTTTTCAAAAAAGATTATTTTTAGAAATAAAGCAAAACTTAATGATGACATATATGTAACTGGTAATCTTGGTGATAGTTTTGTTGGTTTAAAAATTTTACAAAATAAAATTAGTTCAACAAAAATAATTGAAAATTATTTTGTAAAAAAATACTTCGAACCTGATATTCAAATAAAGTTAACAACGGCATTATTAAGATTTGCTAACTCATCAATAGATGTATCTGATGGTCTGATAGATGATCTTAAAAAAATGATAAATAAACAGAGATTATCATATAAAATTTATGAGGAAAAAATTCCAATATCTAAAAATTTGAACTCTTTTCTTAAAAAGAATAAACTTAGAAAATCAAATTTTATATCAAATGGAGATGATTATCAGATTTTATTTACGGCCGGCGTTGACAAATCCAGAATCATTTTACGCACATCAAGAAAACTTGGTATCAAAATAACCAAAATTGGTAAAATTACTTCAAATAAGAAAAAATCAGCTATCATGAGTAAAAAAGGTCAGCATTTACTTGTTAAAAGTCATGGCTATGAACACCAATTCTAAAAGTTAATTATTGTCTTTTTTAGCTTTTTTTGTATTGTCCGGGCTTAAAATTTAACAACTAACAACCTTAAGGTTTATATGAGCGCAACAGTCGAGACTATTTTATTATACACAATCGGAGCTGGTTTTTTATCTATAGTTTATGGATTTTTTACTGGAAAAAATATTTTAAATCAAAGTGCAGGTAATGCAAAAATGCAAGATATAGCATCTGCAATTCAAATTGGTGCTAAAGCTTATCTAGCAAGACAATACAAAACAATAGCAATTGTTGGTGTAGTTGTTCTAGTAATTGTAAGTGTTGCTTTCAGTCCTTTAGTAGGTTTAGGATATTTAGTTGGTGCTACGTTATCTGGTATTGCTGGTTATGTTGGTATGCTTGTCTCTGTTGAAGCCAATGTTAGAACAGCAGAAGCTTCTAGAAAAGGTCTTGCTCAAGGTTTATCTGTTGCATTTAAATCAGGCGCTGTAACAGGCATGTTGGTTGCAGGGTTAGCGTTGTTGGCTATCGCTGTTTATTATTATTATTTATTAAAATTTAATATTGACGAAAGAGAAATAGTTAATGCTCTTGTTGCATTAGGTTTTGGTGCTTCTCTTATTTCAATTTTTGCAAGATTAGGTGGTGGAATATTTACTAAAGGTGCTGATGTAGGCGCTGACTTAGTAGGTAAAGTTGAAGCTGGTATTCCAGAGGATGATCCTAGAAACCCTGCTGTAATTGCTGATAACGTTGGAGATAATGTTGGTGATTGTGCTGGAATGGCTGCTGATTTATTTGAAACCTATGCAGTTACAATAGTTGCAACAATGGTTTTGTCATCAATTTTCTTTCAAGGAGATATGAGTATGATGATTTATCCACTAACAATTGGTGGTGCTTGTATCTTAACTTCAATTTTAGGAACATTTTTTGTTAAACTTGGAAAAGACAAAAATGTAATGAATGCTTTATATAAAGGTTTTGTTGTATCCGCTATTTCTTCAATAGTAATTTTATACCCAGTGACAGATCATGTAATTGGATTTGCTACTGAATACAATGTTAACGGAAAAAATTTTACTGGAATGAGCTTGTATTACTGTGGAATAATTGGTCTTATAATTACTGGTTTATTAATCTGGATCACTGAATATTACACAGGTACGAATTATAGACCTGTTAAATCTGTTGCTGCTTCGTCGACAACAGGTCACGGTACTAATGTTATTCAAGGCTTAGCTGTTTCTATGGAAGCAACTGCTGTACCTGCGTTAATTATTGTTGCTGGAATTTTAGCTACTAATTCAATCGCTGGACTTTTTGGCATAGCTATTGCTGTAACTACTATGTTAGCTTTAGCTGGTATGGTTGTTGCACTTGATGCTTATGGACCAGTTACAGATAACGCTGGTGGAATTGCTGAAATGTCTAATTTAGATAAAAAAGTTAGAAAAACAACTGATGCTCTTGATGCTGTTGGTAACACCACTAAAGCTGTTACTAAAGGTTACGCTATAGGATCAGCTGGTTTAGGTGCTCTAGTTTTATTTGCAGCCTATGTAGAGGATATTAAACATTTCTCTGGTGTGGCTGGCTCTAAATTAGAAGGTATTGTTGTAACTTTTGATTTATCAAATCCTTATGTAGTTGTTGGCTTGTTAATAGGTGGAATGCTTCCTTACTTATTTGGTTCAATGGGAATGCAAGCCGTTGGAAGAGCAGGTGGTGCCGTTGTAATTGAAGTTAGAAGACAATTTAAAAAGTTTCCTGGCATTATGAAAAGAAAACAAAAACCTGATTATGCTAGGTTAGTTGATCTTTTAACTGTAGCTGCAATTAAAGAGATGATTATACCATCTTTGTTGCCAGTCTTATCTCCTGTTGTTCTTTATTTTATAATTCTTGCTATTGGTGGACAAGTTGCTGCATTAGCTGCTGTTGGCGCCATGTTGTTAGGTGTTATTATTACAGGATTATTTGTTGCAGTTTCAATGACCGCAGGAGGTGGTGCTTGGGATAATGCTAAGAAGTATATTGAGGACGGTAATCATGGTGGTAAAGGGTCGGAAGCTCACAAAGCTGCTGTGACAGGTGATACTGTCGGTGATCCATATAAAGATACAGCTGGGCCCGCAGTAAACCCAATGATAAAGATTACTAATATTGTTGCTCTGCTTTTATTAGCAGTTATCGCTGGCTAATTTCTTTACGTTTTTTGACCCTCTTACCTAGGGGGTCATTAATCTTTTGTCTTAAGCTAGACATAAAATCATAAATAAATGAGTTTTTTTTAAATTTTTTCCCCGTTTTATCCTGAGAAATTTTAATGTTATTCATATCTTTTTGATCATAAAAATTTTTTTTCTTTAATATTCCAAATTTATCAATTTCTAATACTAGTACATCATTTTTGTAAATAAGCATTTTACCAAGATTCCTTAACTTTGATTGTGTTTGTTTTCTCTCTATATATATCCAAACATCATTATCAAACTTACTTGTAGTCGATGGATTTCCTAATATTTTTATAATATCATTTTTATTAGTTTTATTTATAAGTAAGTTAGTTTGTTTTTTTTCTAAAGAGGGAACACCATGATGTTTAACTACTTTTTTTAAATTACAATTAGTAACTATTAATGAAAGAAAAATTATATATAATATTTTTATCATGAGTGAAAAATATCTTAATATTTATAACAATTTGATTAATTTAACTAGAAATAAAGATTTATATAAATCCTTAGATCGTAATGATAATTTTTCAGATCGTTTAACCTTATTTTTGTTACATTTTGCATTCTATATTAAAAATTTTAAAAATGAGGAGAATAAGATTATTTTACAAGAAATTTATGATTTCAACTTTAGACAGCTTGAACTTAGTATTAGAGAAATAGGTTATGGAGACCAATCAATTAATAAAAAAATGAAAGATTATATAAATTTATTCCATGCAATGGTTTCCGAGATACATTTTTGGAAGAATTTAACTAGAACACAGAAAATTGAAAAGTTTTCAATTTTTTTAACTGATTTCAAAGAAATGCATCATTTGCTTGATTATTTTGAGCTATTTAATGAAGATTTATCAAAAAAAACTTTGAATTCTTACTTAAAAAGTGTAAGTAACCCATAATTATGGCTGTACCAAAACGTAAACAAACCCCGTCTAGAACTGGAATGAGAAGAGCTCAAACAATGAAATATTCAACTAAGAATATTGTTGAAGATAAAAAATCTGGTGAGTATAGATTATCTCATCATTTAGATTTAAAGACTGGAATGTATAAGGGCAGACAAGTTTTAGACCCAAAAGAATAATATAAATCTAAAATGACTGATCTGATTAAAATTGCAGTAGATGCAATGGGCGGTGATAACTCTCCAAATAAAATTATTAATGGAGTAATCTTAAATCACAAATCAAATAAGAATATATTTTATAAAATTTTTGGAGACAAAGATAAAATCAACAACCTTATTGGTGATAAAATTAATAATGAATTCTATGAAATTATCCACACAACTGATGTTGTTAAAAGCGCTGATAGTCCACTAGAGGGTGCTAAAAGAGGTAAAAATACCAGCATGTGGCTCGCAATAGATAGTGTAAAGAAAAAAGAAGCAGACATTGTAGTATCAGCAGGTAACACTGGCGCTCTACTAGTTATTTCAAAACTAAATCTTAAGATGATAGAAAATATTGATAAGCCAGCATTATCAGCTTTATGGCCAAATAAAAAAGGGATGAGTGTTGTATTGGATTTGGGTGCAAATATTGAATGTAGTTCTAAAAATTTATTAGATTTTTCTATAATGGGTGCATCTCTTTATACTTCGTTATATCCTGGTGATAAACCAAATGTAGGTTTGCTAAATATCGGATCAGAAGAATTAAAAGGAAATGAAACAATTAAAGAAACTTATCAAATTTTAAACGATAAGAAATCTGAAAATTATAATTTTTCTGGCTATATAGAAGGTAATCACTTAATGGATGGAGAAGTCAATGTGATTGTTTCTGATGGTTTTACAGGAAATGTAGCTTTAAAAACAGCTGAAGGCACTGCCAATTTTATTACTAGTGAACTTAAAAAAGCTATGACCGGATCAATAATTGGAAAAATCTCATCTTTATTAAATATTTCAAATTTGAAAAAATTTAAAAAACGCTTAGATCCAAGACTTTATAATGGAGCTATTTTTATTGGACTTGACTCACCAGTCGTAAAAAGTCACGGTGGAACTGATTTTATTGGTTTTTCAAATTCTTTAGATGTTTGTTATAGAATTGTAAAAGGTAATTTGATAGAAAAGATTAAGCAAAATATTTAAACTAATGAGAATAAACTTAACTAAAAAAGACTTAGTTAATTTAGTATATATGCAGCTAGGTTTTTCAAAACAAATCTCTGAAAACCTTATTGAAGATTTCTTAGCAACAATTGTCACAAATATTAAACAAGAAAAAAAATTAAAATTATCTAAATTTGGAACTTTTTCTATTAGACAAAAAAAATCTCGAATAGGCAGAAACCCAAAAACTAAAGAGACTAAAATGATTTCTTCTAGAGATGTTGTGTTGTTTAAGCCATCAAAAGAATTTAAAGAATTTATAAATTTAAAAGATAATGGATAAATCTGACAGTGCTTACAAAACAATAGGCGAGGTTGCAAAAATATTAAATCTAAAATCTAATAAAAAAGGTATTCTCCCAACTCATACGATTAGATTTTGGGAAACTCAATTTAAGCAAATTAAACCTAAAATCTTAAACTCAAACAGAAGATATTATGATGAAAACTGCATTAATCTTCTTAAAAAAGTTAAATTTCTTCTTAAAGAACAGGGTATGACAATTAATGGTGTAAAAAAGATCCTAAATGGAGGCGAGTCTTTAGAACTTGACGAAATTGCAAATAATTCTATAAAAGCTGATAATTTAAGAAATAAATTAGTTAAAATTTCTAAAATTGTTAAAAACTTAAAAAATTTAAAATAATATGGCTAAAAAAACACACGTAAAAGTTAGACTTGTTCCAGAATCTAAACCTGACAGTCCTTTCTTTTATTATGTTAAAAAACCTGCTGGCGGTGAAAAAGCTAAAGTAAAACTGTCTGCTAAAAAATATAATCCTGCAACTAGAAAACACGAAACTTTCGTGGAAAAAAAACTTCCACCACACAGTAAGTAATTATTTTTTTTTAAAATTTCTTCTCTCGTAGTCGATATACGACCAGATCATATTTTTCCAAATTCTATTAGTGATTTTTGGATCGATTTTTAATTTTTTTGATTTTCCTTTAATTTTATTAAGGATAAAATTAATTCTTTTTTGGTCAACTATTTCTTTTTTAAACTCTTTTAACTTAAGCACTTCTTTCACAAGGCCTGTTCTGTATTTAATAAGAGAAAGAAGCTTATTATCAAGTTTATCAAGCTTAACTCTAATTATATTTAATTTTTTTTTGTTATTAGGCGACATTTAATTTATTGGATTAATTAATAATTATTATATTTATCTACACATGTACAGTGCGAATAGTCATATAAATTATCAATTAAAAATTTGGTTACTTATATTATTGTTATTGATTATTTTGATTATCTTAGTAGGTGGACTAACAAGATTAACAGATTCAGGTCTGTCCATTACTACATGGGAATTATTTGCAGGTTTTCTTCCCCCTTTAACAAATGATAAATGGATAGATTATTTTAATCTTTATAAGACAATCCCGGAATATCAGGAACAAAACTTTAATATGACTTTAGATGAGTTTAAATTAATTTTTTGGTGGGAATGGGCTCATCGACAACTAGGTCGACTAATTGGTTTGATTACATTGTTACCGCTTCTGTATTTTGCAATTAAAAATGGTTTATGGGTTGTAAAAAGATATGGCATAATTTTTATTTTAGTTTGTTTGCAAGGATTTTTAGGATGGTACATGGTATCCAGTGGTTTAGTAAATAGAATTGATGTCAGTCATTATAGATTATCTATACATTTGTTTACAGCCTTTATTATTCTTTCAATTGTTTTTTGGAATGTTTTAAAATTGACGAAACTACAAATTAATCAAATTTCTATTAAATTATTTATTATTAAATTTTTTCTTGTTTTGCTATTTATACAATTAATTATTGGTGCTTTTGTATCAGGTATGGATGCTGGAACCATTTATAATACATGGCCTTTAATGGGCGCTTCTTATTTTCCAGATGATAGTAAAATGATTGAATTTTTAAACATTTCTGTTTTTGATAATCCTTCTATTGTACAATTTTTACATAGAAATTTAGCTTACCTAATTATGATAGTTTATATTTTTCTGTTAATTTCTATTTTTAAGGAGACAAATAAAATATTTAGAAAACCAATTTTAATTATTGGGATAAGTTTGTTTTTACAGGTTGTGTTAGGAGTATTAACTATTTTATCTGGAGTAAAGATTATTTATGCATCTTTACACCAGATAAATTCTATTTTGATAATATTATCGACTTTATATTTCCTCTACATATCCAGGTATGAGGAAAAAACTAATTAGTTTCTATTTGTTGACATATAAAACTCAAATTAACTAACAGCTTTTAATTTACCTTTAGAAGAATTCTCTAAAGCTTGATCCAAATCATCAATGATATCGTCTATATGCTCCAAACCAATACTCAATCTTACATAACCAGGTGTTACTCCAGCTGCAGCTAACTCATCTTCAGTAAGTTGACTATGTGTTGTTGTTGCCGGATGAATTGCTAAGCTTCTAGCATCACCAATGTTTGCAACATGGTAGAACATTTTCAAAGACTCAATAAATCTTTTTCCTGCTTCAATACCTCCAGCTAGTTCAATGCCAACTAGCGCACCATAACCACCTTTAAGATATTTTTTAGCTCTACTATTTATTTCATCATTATGTTCAGTGGCATAAATCACTTTATCGACCGCTTTATGTTTCTTTAAATAATCAACAACTTTAGAAGCATTTTCACAATGTTGTTTCATTCTTAAAGCTACGGTTTCTAAACCTTGAATTACGCCAAAGGCATTATCAGGTGATAGTGCTGAGCCAAGATCTCTTAAAATTGTTACTCTTGCTCTTACTGCAAAAGAAACATTAGCACCTGTAAGTTCTGGAACAGCTTTTCCCCAAACTACACCTCCATAGCTAGCATCAGGTTCGTTGAAAAGAGGTTGCCTTTTTGGATCTGCTGTCCAATCAAAATTACCACCATCAACTAAAGCTCCACCAACAACAGTTCCGTGACCTGCTATATATTTTGTCAGCGAATAAACCACAACAGCAGCCCCATGTTCTAATGGCTTACAAATTACTGGTGCAGCTGTATTATCAACAATAAGTGGTATATTGTATTTTCTTCCAATATCTGAAACTTCTTTGATAGGAAAAGCTCTTAAATATGGATTCGGTAAAGTTTCTCCATAAAAAGCTCTTGTTTTATCATCTATAGCTTTTTCAAAGTTTTTTGGATCAGAAGGGTCAGCATATCTTACTTCAATACCAAGTTTGCTTAAAGTATGCGTGAATAAAGATACAGTTCCACCATAAAGATCTGTTGAACTAACAATATTATCTCCAGCTTGAGCAACATTTAATATAGCAAAAGTTGAGGCTGTTTGTCCTGATGAAACGGTTAAACTTGCTAAGCCACCATCAAGTGCCGCCAGTCTTTTTTCCAATACATCATTGGTTGGGTTCATGATTCTTGTGTAAATATTGCCAAACTCTTTTAATGCAAACAGGTTGGCTGCATGCTCCGTGCTATTGAATTGATATGATGTAGTTCTATAGATAGGAACTGCTACAGCATTTGTTGCAGTATCACTTCTGTAGTCTCCACCATGAATTGCGATAGTTTCTGGATTATTTCTTTTTGTACTCATTTTTACTCCTTTTTTAGTGCTTTAACTTAATGTAAGGCGCACAATACAGTTCAAATGCTTACCGATAATGATGTGTAAATTCCTGTTTAGCAGTTTTATGCCCGCAATAGGATCAAATCGGCTTAAACCTTTTAGCAGATAAGTATTGTAATGCAAGCCAAATATCAAATTGACTTTGCAATTAATAATAGTATTAATCCTGGCACAATGACAAAATTTGTAAAAAAAGACCAAGTAACATCATCATGGTTCGAGATAGACGCAACTAATGCTGTTGTTGGTAGATTAGCAACTGTTATTTCAAAAATTATTCGTGGCAAAAACAAAACTACTTATACTCCTCATATGGACCATGGTGATTTTGTTGTAGTTAAAAATATCGAACAAGCAAAATTTACTGGAAAAAAATTTGAGGATAAAATCTATTATAGACACACTGGCCACCCAGGTGGAATTAAAGAGACTACACCTGAGAAATTGCACGAAAAAAAACCAGGTGAAACTTTAAAGCTTGCCGTAAAAAGAATGCTTCCTGGTGGAGTGTTAGGCAGAAAACAATTAACTAAATTAAAAATTTATACAGGTAGTGATCATCCACATGCAGCACAAAATCCTCAAATTATTGAGTTAGGCAAATTAAACAGCAAAAACTTAGTTAGAAACTAATATGGAAAATACTCAAACAGCATCAAAAACACCTAAACTAAAATTAGACTTTAAAGACAGTAAGTATGCAACGGGTAGAAGAAAAACTTCAATTGCAAAAGTTTGGTTAAAAAAAGGTTCAGGAAAGATTTATGTAAATGGTAAATTATTTAATGAATATTTCTCAAGTGAATTTCATCATCTTCAAATTACTAGACCTTTTGATATAATCAAACAATCTACTGACTATGATGTTAGATGTAGTGTTAGTGGGGGAGGTCCAACTGGTCAAGCAGGCGCCTTAGTTCATGGTATTTCTAAAGCTTTAGTTATGTTTGATGAAAATTTAAAATCTACATTAAAAACCGAAAAACTTACAACCAGAGACTCTAGAGCAGTTGAAAGAAAAAAACCTGGTAGAAGAAAAGCTAGAAGAAGCTTCCAATTCTCTAAAAGATAATTCTTTTTTAATTTTAAACTGTTATAATAAATTATGCCTAAGCTTAATGCATTGGTTGCTGGTTCAACTGGATATATTGGAGTTCAATTAATTAAATTATTAATTAAACACAAATTTATAAACATAAGATTTCTATGCGGAAATAGTTCTGTAGGAAAAAATATTTCTAGTTATGACAAATCTCTTTCAGGAAAAAAATTACCAAAAATTATTAAATTTAATAAAAAACTTTTAAAAGATGTTGATGTAGTTTTTACAGCATTACCCAATGGAGAAGCGCAAGATATTTCAAAACATTTAACAAAAAATATCATTTTAATTGATTTAGCTGCTGATTTTAGATTAGAAAATGGATCAGAATATTTAAAATGGTACAAACAAAAACACAGAGCAGTAAATTTAATTAAGAAAAGTATATACTGTCTTCCAGAAGTTAACGGAAAAGATATAGGTAAATATCAGATTGTATCTTGTCCGGGTTGTTATCCAACTTCAATACTTTTACCTTTAATTCCTCTTTTTAAAAAAAAATTAGTTAAAGTTAACAATATAATAATGGATTCTAAATCTGGCTATTCAGGAGCTGGTAGAGGTGTCCATAAAAAATATAAAGATAAAAACCTATATGAATCTTTAAGTGCTTATGGTTTTGGCTTTCACCGACATAATTCAGAGATTGATCAAATGTTAAGAAAATTCACTAAAAAGAAATTAAGTTTTAATTTTACGCCTCATTTAACTCCTATGTTTCGAGGTATTTTAAGTACTATTTATATTGATCTAGAAAAAGGTGTTACTCAGTCAAAAATAATTAAGACACTAACAGATTTTTATAAGAATGATGATTTTATAAAAATTTTAGAAGCAAATAGTCTGTTAAGTACAAATGATGTAATTAACTCAAACAATTGTTTCATTTCTGTTTGTAAATCTAAATACAAAAATAAGATTGTAATAATTTCAGCTATAGACAATTTGATTAAGGGTGGAGCAGGTCAAGCAGTACAAAATTTAAATATGAAATTTGATTTCCCAATTAAAACAGCTTTATAATGAAATTAGTCTTTATTTTTTTTATTTTTTTTATTTTAAATAATTGTTCATTAAACAAAGATTCTAAGTATTGGACAGAAGATGTGGTAAAAAAAAGTGAAGATCAAAAAAAATTATCTAAAGTATTAAAAAAGTCAGAAGACATAACAAATATGAGTTATGACGAATATAAGATTTATATAGATGACTATACTAAAAAAAGTAAATATCCGGATATAAACCAATGAAAAAATCAATAAATATTGCTGTAGTAGGTCTTGGACAAGTAGGTTCTTATTTGCTTAATGAATTGAATACTAAAAAAAAAGATATTGAGCTTAAAACAGGCAAGAAGATTAATGTTGTAGCCATATCAGCTAGAAATATAAATAAAAAAAGACAATTTAGAATTAATAAAAAAATATTTTTTAAAAACCCGTTAGATATTTTTAATAAAACAAATGTTGATATTTTGTTTGAAGCTATAGGTTTATCAGATGGGATTTCAAAAAAAGTTGTTGAGACTGCTTTAAAAAAGAAAATTCACGTAATAACTCCAAATAAAGCATTAATTTCAAAACACGGTAACGAATTAGCAAAAATTGCAGAACAAAATAATGTCAATCTAGAATTTGAAGCGTCTGTTGCTGGAGGAATTCCGATATTAAGATCAATTAAAGAAGGTTTGGCTACTAATAAAATTTCAAAAGTTTATGGGATTTTAAATGGTACATCTAACTATATTCTCTCAGAAATGGAAAATTCGAACCAAAGTTTTGCTGATGTTCTAAAAAAAGCTCAAAAACTTGGATATGCAGAACCAGGAAATCCAAAATTAGATCTAAATGGTTTTGATGCTTTCGCAAAAGTTAGAATTTTATCATCATTATCATTTAATAGTAAAATTTCTAAACACAAATGCTTAATGGAAGGAATTGAGAAAATTGATCTTAAAGATATTAAAATTGCAAACCAATTAGATTTAAGAATTAAACTTCTTGGAATATCTGAATTGAAAAATGGTCATTTATTTGAAACAGTACATCCATGCCTTGTAAGTAAAAATTCTTATATTGGTAACGTTATCGGAGTAATGAATGCTGTTATCCTTGAAGGAAAACCTGTTGGTGAAAGTATTTTACAAGGAGAGGGTGCTGGCCCAGGTCCTACATCTTCTGCATTGTTGTCTGATTTATTATCTATCTTAAGAGGTAATATAAAAAAACCTCTGGGTGTTTCTGTTAATAAATTAAAATCCTTAAAACCATATAATGTTAACAATTATGTTAATTCTTTATATTTAAGATTTGAGGTAAAAGATAAGCCAGGTGTTTTATCTCAAATTACAAACCGTTTAGCTAAATATAATATATCTGTAAAAAGGCTAATTCAAACCCCTAATAAAAAAGATGATAAAGCTACTATTGTTATAATAACTCATAAAACTTCTGAACTTAATTGTAATAACTGTTTATCTATATTTAAGAAAAATAAAAATATTCTTAAAACACCAGTTTTAATCAGATTATATAATTAATGGATATTTACTTAAAACTTTTTGAAGTTTTATTTCCTGTTTTTTTTATTGTCGGCATTGGTTATTTTTTAGGTAAAAAAAATCCAAAACTAGATACTTCTTTCATTACTAATTTTGCAGCAAATATTGGTACCCCAGCAATGGTGTTTTATTCAATAACAACAACTGGAATTACTTTTGAAATATTTACAAATTATTTTTGGTATGCTCTATTAGCTATCAGTGGTTTTGCTTTAATAGGAATTGTTTTTTTATTTGTTCTTAAAAAAGAAATTATTAGAGAATTGCCTCCTTTTATTTTACCTAATACAGGAAATATGGGTTTACCAATTTGCTTATTTGCGTATGGCAGTCAGGGTTTAGGTGTAGCTGCAACAATATCTTCACTAGTCATTTTATTCCACTTTACTTTAGGTGTTTTTTTAGCAAGCAGAAAGTTTGATCTTGATCTAATAATTAAAAATCCACCTTTTTATGCGATAATAATTTCAGTATTATTTCTTTATTTTGAAATTGAGTCACCAGTTTACATCGTTAATCTTACAATGATGCTTACATATACAGCTATTTTTTTAATTCTTATGTCTTTAGGAATAGCGTTAACAAGATTTAAAGTTTTTTCATTTCAATCTGCATTCATATCATCAATCGGAAGAGTGATAATTGGTCCAGTAATTGGTTATATGATAATAAAGTTTTTTAATTTATCTGGATTTGCTGCAGGGGTTTTATTAATTCAATGCGCGATGCCAAGTGCTGTATTAACATACCTAGTCGGCTCAATGTATTCTCCTAAAAAGATTGTTGATAGTGTTGCGAGTATGATCGTTGTATCAACAGTCATGTCATTTATAACTATACCAATCACCTTATTCTTTGCTTTAAAATACTTCTATTAAGCAGTATCCTTCTTGAATGAAGGCAATAATATTAAATGCTACTGCTTGGATGATTGTTCCGGTAATGGATGCAATTGCTAAACATCTAAGTCTTACAATGGATGTTTTTCAAATAACTTGGGCTAGATATTTCTTCACTGTTGTTTTCACGCTTTCTTTAATGGTTTTATTTTATAGAGAAACCCTTGTTTGGAGCAAAAGACCTAAGCTTCAGCTTGTCAGAGGAATAATTCTTGCTTTTTCAACTTTATGTTTCTTCTATTCAATATCAGTAATTTCACTTCCTAAAGCATTAACACTTGCATTTGTTGCCCCAATAACATGCACTGCTTTATCCCCATTTTTTCTTGGTGAAAAAGTTGGTATTAGAAGGTGGTCAGCTGTGCTTGTAGGTTTTTTAGGGACTCTAATTGTTATCAGACCAGGATTCATAGATGTTAATTTAGCCACTTTAGCAGCTCTAGCTTGCGGTGTTTGTTATGGCTTCTATTTAGTAATAACTAGAAAGTTAAGTACTTCAGATAATTCGCTTTTAACGCTTTTATTTACTGGTGTAGTAGGGTTAGCGATAATTAGTTTGTTTATGCCTTCAGTGTGGGTTAATCCAACCCCAAATGAGTGGATTATGATGGCTATAATCGGCCTTATAGCCTCTGTAGCGCATCTTTTTATCATTTTATCACTTAAATATGCTGATGCTTCTAAATTAGCTCCTTTAGGCTATACAGAGATTATCACTAATATCATTATTAGTTATTATTTCTTCCATGAACTTCCTGATAATTGGACTTATCTTGGTCTTTTCATTATAGTATTAAGTGGTCTATATATCTCTAGGAGAGAATACTATCTAAGCAAGTTAAATTAATAGTAATAAATTATTTACTAAATACTAATGTATTAGATTAATTTTATATATTAAATAGTTGTAATTATTGATTAATTTAATTTATTAAATATATAAATAAAATTGTAATATAGTAAAAAAAATATTACTATATATTCAATTAACCTCAATAATTAGCGATAATAATATAAACATTAATCCAATATTCAATTTTATATTAATAAAAATTATGTCAACAAATCAAATTTATTGTGATTGATTAAAATTGTTTAATATCAACACTTTTAAACATTCTAACATAAATAATTAAGATCAAAGTACAGGAGGGGAGCGAAAATAACTAAAAAAACAAGCTGTTTTTTCATCTTCTAAAAGTATTGATATCATTGAAAACTAGAGCAATGCACTATCCGAATATACGCTTTAAACGGCCATAGAGCACCTTATTTTAAGCAAAGATCGATATCTAGTACAACTAAAGGGTGCATAATACTATTTATGGGAAAAAGGATTATAATAGCTTAAAAGTGTTTATTTTAGCGGTTAATTTAAGGATTTGGTATATAAAAAACGCTATTTAATGAAAACCTTCTCTAACCTCAGTAATCGCCTTTTTTGCTGAATACCACCTTTTCCAGAGTAGCCACCAAGGCTGCCATCAGATCTGATTACTCTATGACAGGGTATTTTGGGAGAATAGGGGTTTTTGCCTACAGCATTAGCAACTGCCCTAAAAGCTTTAGGTTTTCCAATGGCTTTAGCAACTTGAAGGTAGGTTTTAACTTTACCTTTTGGTATTTTCTTCAAATAATTCCAGACTTTTAGCTGAAACTTAGTCCCCTTTAAGTTCATAGAGTTCAAAACCTGTGTTATTGGCTATTTTATCGTATAATTTCTTTGCATTTTCATTGGAAGAATGGGTGATCCAACGAATTCCATTCCAATTATTGGCTTTAGATAGGGATTTTAGATGAATAATAAGTTTTTGAGCTATTTTTTGACCTCTAAAATTTGGCTCAACATATAAATCATCTAAAAAACCAATATATTCACCCTTAATTGGTCTTGGCATAGTTCTATAATGAGCAATACCTACTATTTTACCCTCTAATTCAAAGCAAATACCGCTGACATCATGATTTTTATTGTGAATCCATCCCCATAAAGTGTCTAAAATTCCTATATTTATTGGGACTTTATAGAAATCTGCATAACCACTGTACAATTTAATCCAATTTACCTTATCTGTTAGTTTTAATTTTCTAATCATAAACTTTAATAATTAAACTTAAATTATTGATATTATTATCTTAACAAGTTTTAATTTCTTGAAACCATTTCGTTCATTTTAGCAATTTGATTGCTACCAGTTTTTTTAAAAAGCCCTGGTATTAACCCATGTATAAGACAAAAAACTCCAGTCACAAGCATAGTAAAACCAATTTTAAAAGCTATCCACATATGTTGGAGGTAAGTTTCATTAACTTCATTTAAATGTTCTTGAGAATCTTTAATCATTATTTTTAAATTATTCTTATTGACATTATAAATCTATTATATTATTACTAACGATAATTAATGGTTATCAATAGTAATATATGAATAATATAATAACAGATATAAAAGCCTTAAAAGACGAAACTTTATTAAATTTACAAAGTTCTAAAGCAGCTAACACAGTAAGAGCTTATAAATCAGATTTCAAAGATTTTGGATTATTTTGTGCTAAGAATGGTTTCAAATCTATTCCATCAGAACCAAAAATAGTTTCTTTATATTTAACGTATTTATCTACAAAAGAAGTTAAAATGAGTACCTTAAAAAGAAGAATAGTGTCTATAGGAGTTATTCATAAGTTGAAAGGGCATTATTTGGATACAAAACATCCATCAATAATAGAAAATATTATGGGTATTAAAAGAAGAAGAGGAAGTATTCAAAAAGGAAAAAAACCACTATTAATCAATAGTTTAAAACAAATAATTAATGTTATAGATGAATATCATCATGATGAAATTAAAAAATTCAGAGATAGATCTATAATATTAATTGGATTCTCAGGAGGATTTAGAAGAAATGAAATTGTTTCTCTTGATTACGATGATTTAGATTTTGTAGAAGAAGGTCTTAAAATAACTTTGAAAAGATCAAAAACAGACCAATTTGGTGAAGGTTCAGTAAAAGGCCTCCCCTATTTCGATAATTTGCAATATTGCCCAGTTATATCAATTAAAAAATGGATTAAAATATCAGATATAACCTCAGGATCATTGTTTAGGAGGCTTTCAAAGGGTTCAAAATTAACAGAAAACAGACTGACAGATCAATCGGTAGCACTTTTATTAAAAAAATATCTTAATTTAGCTGGCATAGAGAGTAAAAATTATTCCGGACATAGTCTAAGGTCAGGTTTTGCAACCTCAGCAGCAGAATCAGGAGCAGAAGAAAGAAGCATAATGGCTATGACAGGACACAAATCTACAGAGATGGTAAGAAGATATATTAAAGAAGCAAATTTATTTAAAAATAATGCTTTGAATAAAATAAAAATTTAAATTTCAAAATTAACTTCAGTAAAATTATTTATATCAATTCTCTTATAATTAACATTGAAAGGTATCCATCGGTCAAGTTCATTAAAAATGTCCTTAGAAACAATGTCAATAATTTTTTTATTAAACGCTGCTGCGGTGTGAACTATAAGGCCGCTATGACTACTTATACAAGAATTACTATTATAAACTAATGAAATAGTATCATGCAATTTCGGATCTCTGACGATTTCAATATTGGGCTTATTTGAAAATTCATTATTTAAAGTATCAAATACTTTATTGCCACCAATATTAGAAGAAATGACAATATTTGTAGACTTAGATAACGTTATTAATTTATTCTTTAAATTAATAGCAACAGATGGTGGAAATTGTTCCCATCTTTGATCTATGTGTATCAAACAATAACTTTTTTTAAATTTTGAGATTTTTTTTGATTCATTAAAAGGTAAATAATGGTTTTTCGATAAAATTTTAATATTAAGTTTTTTAAGTAAATTTAGATATAAAGATAAATAATGATAATTGATATTATTATCAATATTATAATCTTCATAAGAAATTTCCTTCTCATCAAAAAGATAATTTATAAAAAAATTTGGTCTTTTTATATAAATTAACTTTCCAAATATTTTTTTAGATTTTATAAATCTAATACAAACCTTTTTATTTGCTCTAATCAAAATAGATGTAAAATATGAATGATTTTTTCCATCTAATTGAAAAATGAAATCAAATTTATTTAAAATGAAAAATTTGATGTTTTTTATCAAAAAAAAAATTAAAGGTTTTTCAAAAACAATAATTTTAACATCATTGTGATAATATTTTGCAATAGATTTATTATATCTAGAACATATTAAAGTTATAGAGCTAGATGGATAATTAAGTTTTAAATTATTTATTATGGGTGAAATATTTAAAAGATCTCCCAATCTATCAGTTTTAAATATTAAAATTTTTTTCATTCTTTTTAAACTTAAATCCTTGTGACTCTAATAATCTTAAATCAGCAATAATTTTAGTCTTTTTTTTTAAAACCTTGACTATAGGTTTTATTTTAAGTTTATGACCAATATGATTAATTATAGACTTTAGGGATTGTCCCCTACCGGAACCTACATTCATAACACCAATAATTTCTTTATTAATTATGAAATTGATAACTCTAGATACTGTATTTACATGAACAAAATCTCTGGTTGATTTATCAATTTTAATTGTTTGTTTTCTTTTAATCTTTTCAATCATATCAGGGATAAAGAAACTCGTAGGCTGATTAGGTCCATAAACATTAAACAATCTTAAAATTGAGTAATTTTCATAATTTCTTTTAATATATTCCTCAGTTTTAAGTTTTATTTCCGCATATAAGGAATTAGGAGAAATATTCGAATTCTCATTAAGTTTTTTGTTAGAGCTTCCATAAACATGACATGTAGAAATAAAAATAAACATTGGTTTATCTCTTAATTTATTAAAATAATTAATAATTAATTTAATTGATTTAAAATTTGTTTTTAAACATTCAGATTTATTTTTTGAACATTTAAGTCTTGATAAGCCAGCAAAATTTATGAAATGTGTAATTTTATTGTTTATAATAAATTTTTTAAGTTCAGGAATATTATTTATATCTTTTCTGTAATAAACAATCTTATTTTTTTTTTTATTTTCCTTGTAATAGTGATTACCTATGAAGCTTTTATAACCATTAATTGCTATAATTTTCATTAATTATAAAGATGAATAAATACTATCGGTTAAAAATTTTAATTTTGAGTTTGTTATTTTTAAATTATGCAAACCTATAAAAAATGCTTTTTTGTCAATAAGATCAGATTTTGGCAATTTATAATTAATTTTAATCTTATAAAGATTTATTGATGGCTGTTTAGCAAAATTACCACTAATTATTGGTCTCGTCATGATACCTTTATTATGTAATCGGCTCATTATCCTTTGTTTGTATCTTTTTTTATTCGAATTTAAAATGATAGGTATGCCAAACCAAGCAGCATTTGTATTTTTTTGGTCATCTAAAATTGTAAATTGATTATTATATTTCTTATTTTCTAATAAACTTTTTTTTATTTTTAAAAAATTATATTTTCTAATTAATAGGATTTTCTTAATTCTTTTTAATTGCTCAAGCCCTATGGAAGCGTTTATATCAGTTGTCCTAAGATTAAATCCCGAGTTTATAAAAATCCAATTCTTATCAATGTTTTTATATTTTTTTGATAAAATTTTATTATTTTTTAAGTCTCTAGACCATCCATGAGATCTAAGTGATTTTAAAATTTCCAAATATCTTTTATTTTTTGTACAAACCATGCCTCCTTCTCCTGAAGTAATGTGATGTGAATAATAAAAAGAAAAAGAAGAAAAATCACCAAATGTACCAAGTGGTTTATTTTTGTAAGTTGATCCTAGCGCTTCACAGGCATCCTCAATTAAAATAACCTTATTTTTTTTACAGATATTCATTAATTTAGTCATGTCGGCACAGTTACCTAGTGCATGAACAAGCATCAATGCCTTTGTTTTTTTTGTAATTTTTTTTTTAAGATCATTAAGATCAATATTTAATGTAGAAAGATCAATATCAACAAATTTAACTTTAAGACCACTTTGAATAATAGGCCAAAGGGACGTTGACCAACAAATTGCTGGAATTAAAACTTCATCGCCTGGCTTGAGTTTTTTTACCATTGGGTTAATTAAACATTGGAAAATTAATAAATTCGCAGAAGAACCAGAATTAACCATTAGTGAATTTGTTTTTACTATTTGATCTTTAAAATAAGCTTCTATTTGTCTAGTTTTTGGCCCCATGGTAATTTTTTTTGATTTTAAAACCTTAATGGCGGCATTAATATCTGAATCTTCAAGGACACTTTCTGTTAGTGGATATGAAATCTTATTCATATTTTTCTTTTTCAATCATATCGTCAACTAATTTATTAAAAGAATATTTAGGCTGCCATTTCAATAATTTTTTTGCTTTAGAAAAATCACCTATTAAATCATCAACTTCTGTTTCTCTAAAATATTTTTTGTCTATCCTAATGATAATCTTATCATTTGATTTATCTATACCAACTTCTTTAAGACCTTTGTTTTTCCATAATAATTTGATACCTAATTTCTTAGCGCATATATTAATAAAATCTTTTACTGAATGAGAAGTTCTGGTAGCAACAACAAAATCATCTGGATTTTTTTGTTGTAAAATTTTCCACATTGACTCAACATAATCTTTAGCATGACCCCAATCTCTTCTAGAATAAAGATTACCAAGAATAAGATTTTTTTGTTTACCTTGTTTAATTCTGGTCAATCCTTGAACAATTTTTTTTGTAACAAAATTTACTCCTCTTCGCGGAGATTCGTGATTGAATAAAATTCCATTACATGCATGCAAATTATATGCCTCTCTATAGTGAATAACACTATGGTAAGCAAAAACTTTAGATATTGCGTAAACAGATCTTGGTTGAAAAAGTGTATTTTCATTTTGAGGAGGTTTAGATTTGCCAAACATTTCAGAACTTGAAGCCTGATAAAATTTAATTTTCTTTTTTTTATAATGTCTTATTATTTCTAATAATCTCAATGGCCCTAGCGCATTTACATCAGATGTGTATTCAGGGATTTGGAATGATATTTTAACATGACTTTGTGCAGCTAAATTATATATTTCGTCAGGATTTACTTCATTAATTATTCTATAAAGAGAGCCTGGGTCAGAAAGGTCGCCGTGATGTAACACTAAATTTTTATTTTTAAAATTTACACTATCAAAAATATGATCTATTCTACTTGTATTTGGTGTAGATGTACGTCTTTTAATGCCATGAACTTGATATTTTTTTTTGATTAGAAATTCCGCAAGGTATGATCCATCTTGTCCTGTTATACCAAATATAATAGCTTTTTTTATCATTTTTGTAGATAACATAGTTTGTCATTAAATGACAATTTAATATTACTTTTTTCACAAATTTTTTGTAGTTCTTTTATGGTCAATTGATTTGCAGGATCACCATCTATCTCTTTAAATTTATAATAAAAAAAATTTTTTAAATTAAATGATAATTTATGTGTTAATTTTTTTGTCCAATTCATACCTGTCCTTGAAGTGATTAATAAGCCACCTATTTTTAAAGAGTCAATTAATCCACATATCATTAAATTAAATGAGTCTTGACAACATGCGTAAGACTTTAAATTTGTATCTATTATAAAATCATATTTCTTTTTTTTTAAAAAATTTTGAAATTCAATTGAATATTTATCTAATAAATAATATTTATAATTAATTAAATTAATTTTCTTTGCTAATAAAATTTCTTTTTGAGAAATAGTTATTCCATCAACATTATTTTTTTTAGAAAAAAGTTTACTAAACTCGGAATTACCAATGCCAATATGTAAAATATCTTTATTAGTTAAACAAATTTTGTACAACTCATTTGAAATTTCTTTTTCATCTGTAGTTTGGTTTCTATTTTCCCAATAACTAAAATTATTTTTTAAAAAAAACTCTTCCTTATGACATTTACAAATATAATTAAGAGTCATAATTTAATTATTATTTTTGAATTTAATATCCTCGTAAATAGTATGAGTTTTGATATAAAATTTTAAAATGTTATCTTTTTTGTTAATTGGGACTCTTGGTAGTAAACTATTATGAAATTTATTTTTAATAAATCTTGATCTTTTAGTAGTTAATCCAAACTTGTATAACTTTTTGACAAAATTTTTACTGTCATCATCATAAGACCCAAATGGGTAAGAAAATGTGTTGATATTTAAAGATAATTTGTTGTTTAGGTAATAAAAAGACTCACCTATTTCATATTCCTTATCTTTTATAGATAATTCTCGTAAATTCGCATGCGTTAATGTGTGAGATCCAACATTCATACCATTATTTACCCAATTTTTAATTTGTTCATTATTCATTAAATTTTGTTTTATATAATTTTTTTTATTAATGTCCCATATATTATATTTTCCAATAAATTCTGTAACTAAAAAACATGTTGCTTTAAAATTATATTTTTTTAATATTGGTAATGCATTATGAAAAACACTTTCATATCCATCATCAAAAGTAATAACAAAATATTTTTCATTTACATCAGCATCTTCAATTTTATCTAAAGAAATTGTTTTAAATTTTTTTTTTTTTAAAAACTTCATTTGATCATCAAAATTTTTAACACTTACAGATAAATTATTAGATGACGAGTCTATGGAGTGATACATAAGAATTGGAATATTCATTAGACTAGATTTTCGACTTTATTTTTTAATTTATTAAAAAAATTAGCATCTTCCAAAAGAGACTTCATATCTTTTCTTTCATGTAAGGTTAATTTTTTCATATGACCAGTCCAGAATTTCATATGCTGAAGTCTATTTTTTTCATAAAAAGCAATTGTTTCAATATCTAGGTTATATGATACGTGACTAATTCCACCTTCACACGTAATTAAAAAAGAAGAGTTTCTAACTAAATTTTCCAAATCATTAAACGATGTATTCTTTACATATCTTACGATTTTATCATTAATTTTTTTTTCATAAATATTTTCTTCAACCAATTTTAAACTTGATGCATAATCATCAATTACTTCTAAATTTTTGGCTCCAGAAGTTAAAACAATATCAAATATATTGTTAGTTATATTTAGTATTTTAAATATTAATTGATCTATTTGATTACTACTAGGATTAATATCTGTAAAATCTTTGTAATAAAATTTTTGAAACCATTTTTCATCTATGTGAATAATTATATATTTTTTTGGAAAAGTGTATCTTGTATTAAATTTATAATTGTCATAAATATTTATATTATCTTTATCTATATTGAAATTTCTTTGATTAGCTAAAAATGAAAAATTTTTTAATTGATTTTGTATCTGATAATTAAAAACACAATTATATCTAAAAAGCTTACTAATAAAATTGATACTTTTACTTTGTAAAAATATAAATTTTTTACCCTTTAAAAAAAGTGATATAAAAAAAGACCTATTTTTACCGTCCAGAACAATTATATCCTCAAATCTTTCTGCACTTAACAAAAAAATAGTTTTTATTAAGATTAATAATTTGGGAAAAAACTTAATTTCATTTTTAAGTGGTATTATTTTATCAATAAAATTAAAACTATTAATATATTTAGAATTGTATTCAGAGGTAACTACTGTAATCTTATAATTAGGAAATTTTTTTTTATAAGACAATATAAATGGGCATGAAATAATAAAATCTCCAATGCGATCTGTTCTAAAAATTAATGTTTTCATTTCATCCATGACAATTTATTTGAAATTTTGTAATCTAAAATTTTTTCAATAATATATTTAGTTACCAGAGTATTTTCAAAAATTTTAAAATACTTTTCTTTACCATTGAAAGCTATTTTTGACCTAAGACCGTTATTTTTTGAATAATATTTTACATAATCACTTAAGTCATTATGATCATCAAAATAAACTGCATCTTTACCATCATCTAAAAAATCTTCATATGAATACCCACGTTGTAAAAAAGTTAACAATCCGTTAGCAATTAACAAGCACATTCTATCACTAGAATAATATTTTATAGGTTTACCACGGTTATAGTTTAAACCCATCTTTGCTTTAGATAATTCATTAAAAAAATCATTTCCCCAAATAGGACTTTCATTAATACCAAAAAAATTTTTTTTCACTTCATTTATTTTAAGTTTTTTTATAAAATTTACTCTTTCATCTATATATCCTTTTTTTAATCCCCCCCTATGCTGACCATGACTTAATGCGAAAAACAAATCATATTCTAGATTTTCAAATTTAAAATTTTCTAATGTATCAATACTAGAATCACATACATTAGGAATGTAAAATGTTTTAGATTCATCTATAAAATCTAATGTTGATGGATCTGTAGTTATAAAATTTGTATCACAAATTTGGTATTTTAAAAAAAATCTTTTTTTATGTTGTTCGAATTTTTCAAATTTTGGATCTAATGTATCTACAAAATATTGAGAAAATTTTTTATTTTCATGTTTATATTTTAAAGAAACAAAATCTTTTTGGCTTAACGAATCGACATGACCAAACAAAACAATATCTGGATTAAAATTATGAATTGTATTATTTATATGATCTATAAATTGTTTTTTTTTGTAATTAAAAATATTTGATTGTAAAAAATCTCTGTCACTAATTTGCAATATATTGAAATTATTTTTAACAAAACCATTATTTAATTTTTTACCAGAAGAATAAAATAATCTGCCCTGGTGTCTATTATGCATGTCGGCTATATGCAAAATTTTAATTCCTTTTTTTGATAACAAAGTCATTTTTTTAAATAATTTTCTTTAATTGCTTTTCTTAACTTATAATTTTTTTTTAATTTATACTCTTCTTTCATCGCCAAGGACTTAGTATGATATAGTCTTTTATATATTATTTTCCATTTACTTCCCCTTGTAAATTTTGCTCCTTTTGAATTGTTGTGTAAATTTAATCTATTTTTAAGGTTATTAGTGTATCCAACGTATGTAACTGAAACTTTTTTATTAGTTGATACTAACAGATAAACATAAAAGCTCATTATAATGGCGGTCCCTGGGGGAATCGAACCCCCCTTTGCAGGATGAAAACCAGCTGTCCTAACCGATAGACGAAGGGACCATTGTTGGATCTTTTATTTTAAAAGTTAAAAGAATTCAAGACTTATTAGATTGTAGGATCAAATCCCTAATATTTAATTGAATTGTTTTTTTATTATTCCAAATATTTTCGTATATTTGACCAATAATATTAATATTTAATTTATATGTTAATAAATACTCTCCAATTTTTGTATTTAAACAATCAAAACATATAGCCTTAATTGATGGGCCTGTTTCAGGTTTTATTATAGCTGAAATATGCTTATTATTAACTACTTCATATTTTACAATTTTAGCATTTTTTATTAAAAAAGTTGGTAAAGAATTAAAATTTCCAAATGGTCCTAATTTATTTATATCATTCATAAATTTAGTTTTTAAAGCTGAAGCAGAAAGTTCCATATCATAGTTGTTTAAATTTTTAATATGAGCCATTTTTTTGAAATAATCATTTTGAATAAATTTATTTAAGATTTTCATATTACCTTTTTTCATTGTAAAACCTGCTGCCATATTGTGACCACCACCACTCTTAATAATATCATTATCTAATAATGATTTTATTAAATATCCAATATTATAAGATGGTGTAGATCTAGCGGAGGCCTTTAAAATATCGTTAGATTTTGTAATAACAATAGAAGGCTTGTTAAAATAATCTTTTAATCTTGAAGCAACAATGCCAATTAATCCTTCATTTAAATCATTTTTATAATAAATAATGACGTTCTTATTTTCTCGTTGTATTTTTTCAAAATTTATTTCATCTAAAATATTTTGTTCTATTTTTTTTCTCTTGTCATTAAGTTCAATTAATTGAATTGATCTATCTTTAATAATATTAATATTGTCTGAAGATAATAGCTCAACACCATATTTGGAACAATTAAGTCTTCCACCAGCATTAATTATTGGTCCAATTATAAACCCGAGATCTTCAACTGTTATTTTTTTTTTTAGATTATATTGATCAAATATAAAACTTAACGCTGCATTATCTTTTAAATTAAAATCATCAAGTGTATTACGTGCTATTATTTTATTAATTTTTCTTAGAGGCATTACATCGCATATTGTAGCAAGCAATACATATATTAAAAAATTAAATAATTTAAAATTTGATTTGGTTTTTTTAATTAAAATATCTAAAAAAAAATAAGTTAAAGCAGTAGCACATAAGATAGAACTCTCTTTATTATTTGTATCTTTTTTTGGGTTTATAACAGCTTCAGATTTTGGATAGGGTCTATTAATTTCATGATGATCAATTATTATTGATTTGATATTATGTTGATTTAAATATTCAATTGCCTCATATGAGGTCGAGCCACAATCAACCATTATTATCAATTTAGGTTTTTTTAAAATTAATTTTTGAAAAAGTTTTTTACTAGCTCCATAGCCATCGTTAACTCTATCAGGAATATAAAAAAAATGTTTTTGATTAATATGATTAAAATATCTGACCAATAATGATGTCGCGCAAGCTCCATCAACATCATAATCTCCCAAAATACAAATATTTTCATTGTTTTTGAGGGAATTTAAAAGAATTAAAGAGGCTTTTTGATAATCATGATCATCTTTAAATATATTTACTAATTTTTGATTGTTGTTGATCCCATGTATTTCTGAGATATCATAATTTCTTGAAATGATTAACTGTGATATTATATTTCCAAGACCATAATCTTGCTTAACTTTTTCAACTAAATTTTTATTAACTTTTTGTTGTGTCCAAGTTTTTCCAGAGACAGAAATCATTCATTTATTGAATTAATATTTTTAACTATTTCTTTAAAATTACTGTTTTTATGAGTAACCAAAGTTTCGCTTAAATATTTATTTCCCTCAATAGTAATTCCTTTTAAAACTTCACTATTAGTTATTCCTGATGCACAAAAAAGAGAATCTCCTTTAACAATTTCTTTTAATTCATATTTTCTGTTTAAATCTGTGATACCCATTGATTTAGCTTCAATTATATCTTTTTCATTATCAAAAATAAATCTTCCTTGAAAATGGCAGTCATAAGCATCAAGGGCGCATGCAGCTAAAACTCCTTCTGGCCCTCCACCAATACCTAAATACATATCAACTTTATATTTTGGATCTGAAACATATAGTGCCCCAAGAACATCACCATCTGTTATAAGTTTAATATTTACACTTAAATCTTTTAACTTATCAATAATAATCTTATGTCTAGGTCTATCCATAACACAAACAGTTATTGAAGAAATATCTTTGCTCATAAATTCTGATAAATTTTTAATATTTTTTTCTAATGGATAATCTAAATCAATTAAACCTTTATCAATTTTTCTTGTCGCAATTTTATTCATGTAAGTTTCTGGTGCATTAAATAAATTACCTTTTTCTCCAATTGCCAACACTGCAATTCCACCAGGTAAATTGTTAGCTACAAAATTTGTTCCTTCAACAGGATCCACTGCAATATCAAAATCTGGACCATTTTTTGTACCTAAATATTCTCCAGTATAAAGTAGTGGAGCCTCATCTAAGGTGCCCTCACCTATTACAACCTGTCCATTCATATTGATTTTATTTAGTTCTGACCTCATGGAATCAACTGCAGCTTGATCAGCAGCAATTTTATCTTTCTTACCTACTAAGTATGAAGCTGCTAAAGCTGCTTTGGATGTAACATTACAAAATTGGTCAATAAATTTATTATCAATTGCCATTAAATTTTTTCATCAATAAATTCATCTTGATTTATTTTTGACTCAAATTCTCTTAAACGTTTATAAACACTGGCTAATTCAATTATTGTAGGCCACGCTTTAAGTATATACTGCATAGAACCCTCTACTCTTCCAAAAGCTCTTATTATTTGCTGCATTACACCAAGAGTAACAGCACCAGCTACAATTGCAGGTGCTAAGAAAACATATGCTGATAGTACATTTGCTTGTAAATAAGCAATTCTTCCAACGTTAAAATATAAATATCTAATGTAACTTAAAAAATGTATTTCCCTTACTCCGTTAAAAAGTTCTTCAATTGATTTTGGTCTAACAGATCCGTCATCTTCAGCTACAACTAATATTTTTCTATATGCTGCTTCTTTTTTTTGAAGATCATATTCAACACCAACTAATCTTAAAATTAATCCCAGTACAATTAAAAATATAGTTCCTCCGACAGACCAAATTAAAGCTCCAACAATTAATCCATAATCCCAATCACCAAAAAAGAAAATTGGTATGCTTACGCTTAAACCAAATAAGATAGGCATAAATTCAATTAAAATCATTAAAGCTTCAATTAAACTAGTACCTAATGTTTCCATTATTCTAGAAAATTTTATTGTATCTTCTTGGACCCTCTGAGATGCACCTTCGATTTTACGAGCTCTATCATAAACGCTATGATACCACTCAACCATTGCAGTTCTCCATCTAAAAAGATAATGGGATGTGAAAAAACTTACAACAACAGCCACACCAACATAAATTGCAGCAAGTGTTATAAAGGATAATAAACTTGACCAATATTCTTCAATAGTTATTGCATTTGGTTTACCAAGTGCTTTTTGGATCATGTCATAAAATTGACCAAACCATTCATTTATTTTAACATCAATTTTAACTTGGATCCAAAGAGATGATAAAATTATTATTGATCCTAACCATGACCACATATACCATTTTTTTAATTTAAAAAATCTAAACATTTATTTATTATTTTAAAAAATTATCTGCGTATGATTTTTTTACAGTTTTTCTTTTCTTGGGTTCAATTAAATCAAAATTAATTTTTCTTTTTTTTGCATAATTAACAGCTAATTCTTTAGATGAAAATTCTAATTTAAGTTCAGACAATGTATCTGAAGAACTTTCCCAGCCCATTAAAGGATTTTTAGTTGGATCTTTAGTAATAAACTCTAGTATCCATTTATTATTCTTAGCAGTTCCCGACTGCATAGGGCTTTTGTTTGGAATATAAATTATAGCTTTATTCATCATAGATGGTCGGAGTGGCAGGATTCGAACCTGCGACCCTCTGGTCCCAAACCAGATGCGCTACCAGGCTGCGCTACACTCCGATCCGTGTACTATTACAGTACATTTTAATTATTTAAAA
>Ga0257121_1000409_pt1 | contig 36790 bp, 52 predicted proteins | sample SI106_100metaG_FD_190180 | JGI IMG/M metagenome (GOLD analysis project Ga0257121, IMG submission 190180) | Marine microbial communities from Saanich Inlet, British Columbia, Canada - SI106_100 | ecosystem: Environmental > Aquatic > Marine > Inlet | place: Canada: British Columbia | collected...
CGGGGCAGATGCAGGCGCAGCAGGACCGGGACCGTGTCATGGAAGAACGCGAACGGGCAGATCAATCCAGGGCAATGAAGGCGGATATATTCAATACAGCCCCAGGGCACACAATCGGCCCGACTATCGCTGACGGGACACCGCTGAACCCGCCTCCTCCAGGCCCGATGGACGGGATGCCCGGCTTCGGAAGGGCCGAGATCAACCCGCCCGGCATGTCCGGTTTCGGCACGGCCAGTATCGTTGATGGTCCAGGCGCTGCGTCGGAAGCCATGAACCCTGCGGCTGGAGACGTTCAGGGCGGGGACGTAGCGGAAGGGCTCGAACTTCCCAATCGCTATAGAACCACGGACGCGAATGGGTCTGACATATTCGATTTGGAACAGATCATAGCGGCGTTTGCCTCTGCTGGACTTGACGCTCCAGACATGAGTCCGTATCTCGCAATCAATCAAGAAATATCCGGCCGATTTGACCAGTCCTTGGCGAATGCACGAGGTGTCGCCCGTACACTCCTTGAAGGACCGGCAGGGGCGTGGGAACAGGGGCTTCGCACCTCACTTGGCGTATATGAAGCCAACGGATTGCTCCCGGCACCGATGCTGGCCTCTATGCGGACACAGCTTGAAGATATTGCGTCACTTCCGCAAGAAGAGAAAGAAGCACGACTGGGGCAGTTATTGCATCAGTTGACCGGGGATGCAGCACCAGACCCCGTGATCGCCAGACCGGGGTCCATGCTGGTTGAGAGTGATTATCCAGGGGCAACCCGAAAGATCACGACACTTGGCGAAGAAGAGCTGACAGCACAAGAACAGGCGCTCGAAGCCTATGCGAATAGGCTTTATCCAGACCATGAAGGGCCGAATGCGCGTTCGCTCTTGACTGACGAAGACATCCTTGCATACAACACGAGACAGGCAAACCTAAGAGATAATAGCGGGGGGGGGCTTTACTGGACGGACACCGGGGCATTCACGCGCGATAAAAATGGCGACTTCGTCCCCGCACTTGGCCCAGAAGGAAACCAACTACAGCCACGGGATACGTCTGCCGTAATATCTTCTTTGTCTCCATCTATGAGTCCCGACTATAAGTCGGCCATCGGAAGAGCCATTCTAAATTCTCCAGGCACTCGTCGCGAGTCTCTGGTCGATGAATTCAATAGAGCGTGGGAGAGCGCAGAGAGCACTGGAGATCGATCAGGACTGAATGATCTGATCAGATACGCGGCGATAGAAACGGAAAACGTGGCAAACAAGGAACGCATCGTTGGGCGCATGGCAACGGTGAATAGCCTCCGAGATGTACGGGAGACACTTAGGAGGTATAGCAGAAAGGGCCCAGACGGCAAGACGGTTGAACTTCCCACTGGTTGGCTTTTTGGCGTCATGGAGAACCTGCACAGAAAGGTTGGCATGAGCACAGACGTTCGATATGTTGAGCTTGCCAATAGGCTTATGGGAACGCTTATCAATTATAGAAGAGCAGCCACTGGTGTGCAGTTCGGTCAGCTTGAATCTGATCAGTATAAATCGATGTTCCCAAACTATGGAAATCTTGCAGAAGTCAATGAGTCGTTAATTAATGGATTGCTCGATGAGATGGATTCATACGATTCTACATATTGGGTACACAAACTAGGCGCAGAGGGTGCAGCATTGATTGGGATGGTAGATCGTCCCGGTGTTATCCCGGAAGTCTTGTCATGGGCAGAGATAGAGGCCCAAGAGGCCCAAGAGGCCCAAGATGCCAAATATCTATCGGATGCGGCAGAAATGGGTCGATAGCCTCTTCTACCTAAGAGAAAAAAACCATGCAGGATCAGCCAAAGCCACAGTCCACCGGTCCAGTAAAGATGGTCGATAAGAATGGGGTAGCCAAGTGGGTGGCCCCAGAAAACGTCGAACCCTGGATGTCTAAATATGGATTAACTGTGGTGGACGACGAACCCTCCCCTGGGATGCGTCCAGAAACCGCCGAAGAGTCGGAATGGACAGATCATGTGGTCCCCACGGCACTCCGCGTAGTGCCTGCGATTGCGGGGGCAGCGGTTGGGAGTTTACTGGGTCCATTCGGAACAGCAGCGGGTGGGGCCGGAGGCGCATCATTGGGCGAGTATCTGGCCCAGAAATATGAAGTGCCAGGGGAAAATGACGTAAACCTCGCGCAAGTCGGCGTGCAGGGTGTCTTAGGAGCCATGCCGGTTGGGAAAATTGCGCAGATCCCTGGGATTCGTCAGGGAGCAAACCGTCTCGCGAGGACTGCCGCTGGTCGGGTGTTCGCGAAAAGCGCGACGGCATCGACGCCTGCGCAACGAGTTGTGCAACAGCTTCCCAGGACAATGGCAAAATCAACCGTAGAGGGGGCCGTCCTGGGGGGAGTATCGGGGGCACCGACACGTGCGGCAGCAGGACAGCCGACGACCATGGAAGACATCGTTCGCGATGTGGTTTATGGCGCGGCAGTTGGTGGGGCAGTGCCACTCGCAGGGAGGGGCGCTATACTAGCCAAAGATATCGGTGCCCGTGGTGTAGGGTGGGCTGCAAGGAATCCCGCAATAAATACTCTGGCATCGGGAGCCGTTAGCGCTGGTACTGGATATGTAGCGCGAAGCGGGGGTCCAGACTCAATAGCTGTAGGGGCGTATGGTGGATGGAAATTAGCCCAGACGGCATTGAACAAGCTGAAGAAATTGGGACTTCCAGATACGCCCTCAGGGAAAGTAAAAGGATACAACAAATCGCCTGGGCAAATCCTAGAGGATATTGAGGAAGTAGCAAAGGCGTTTGAATCGATTGACTCTTTATCGGTTGATATACAAGCGGCTGACATGAAGAGATTTGCCGACGGGGTCGAGTATGTGCTTAGAAATGGAAAGACCGTTTCACCGAGTGCGATGCGCCAATTGGATCGCGTAAAAGACATCATGCTCACGCCGAAGGCAAATGCGGCGTTGCAAAGAATGTCTGCTGATGAGTTTCTTGACGAAAATGGATTGATCGACATCGCGCTATTTACTGACGCCGAGGCGTTAAAATATCACAATACGCTAGCGGAGGCGATTGACTCGGCATCGAGAGCTGGTCGTCCCGTCACTGAAAAATGGCGTCAAGCGTTTGAGGGATTACGAGAGCGCGTCCAGTCCAACAGGAGTCGGGACTATGCCTCTGCGATGGATAGTCTGGTAGACCCATCTATTGCAGACAGGGAAGCGTTTGAGTTGGCCCTCAAGGCCCTCCCAACGGCAATGCAGGGGGAGATACTCCAGAACGACCTCGCATTGATTAACACGCTGAGGAGAAATCTAGACCTATCTGGAGGGACTCTCGTGCAGGGCCAGGGAGCCGACAAGGAAGGTCTCGTAGAAATCCTTCGCTCCATGTCCCGTCCAATCAGGAAATCGATAGATCCAACCCCTCCCCGTGGTGGTGCGCCCGGAGATCCTAGCCACACCGTCCCAACGGAAGTGGCTATTCAAACTGGTCCAGGATCGGCTACTTCGACAGCGGTTAATCCAGCAAACAGAGGTGGCACACTGGTTCCCGCTTCTCCGAAAACCTCGCTTGGGGAAACCGTTGAATCACTGAGAACGCCCGACCAGAGTCAATTGCCGAATGCCCAAGTAATAAAACTGGCTAAGGGGGCATCCAGGTCAGGCTCGACCGTGCCACCAAAGGTGAATTACGACCAGTACAAGCCTGGCTCAGGCGCGGCCACCCCTGAAGTTGGGCGTCCAACGGGAACAGGGACACCGATAGCTCCTGGCGGGGAAGTCGTTCGTGATGCGGCAGAAGACGCGGTTTCCACGGTGGAATCTCGCGCTCAAGCACGCGGTGCCGCCCCGGAAGTCGCAAGCGTCAAACAACTCACTCCAGACAATATACGGGAACTGCTTTCAAACCGACCGGGATTGGATGCTGCGATTTTAGCGCAGAAGCTGGTGGGGAAACCGAAGATAGCTAACCCCCAGAACAAGCTACAGCCTGACTATGAGCGTTTCAGTCGATTGTACAAGGAGCTTTCGGGATCACCGCCAACCGAAGATAAACACTACTCACCTTCGCACGTGTTGGGTCTCTACTACGCTAGCGGGATGAACAAAACCAAAGCGGAACGTAGCCTTATTAAGCGGATCATTACTGCCGTATTAAAGCAACCCGGCATGGGAAGCCAAGAATCGATTGATAGGCTCTTGGACACGATGGAAAAGGCAGGCTAACACATGGCAGGCACACTGACCCCGACCCCGTATCAGACCGTCCTCGATGCCGATGGCGTGGCCGTGTCTGGGGCGAAGATTACCACTACGGACACAGGCACGGGGGTTGCGGCGGCGACCTACACCAACGCGGCGTTGTCGGCTGCGAACACCAACCCGATTGTCGCGGACAGTGCTGGTCGGTATGTCGCCTATCTCCCGGCCGGGGCCAATTTCACCTTTGCGATCACGACCAGTGCCGGTGCGGCGATAGAGACACAGACCAATATCCAGGCCGTGCCGGGATCGTCAGTCAACCTCGACATCGAGGGCACGGTCGGCGTAGCGGTCACAGCCGGACAGGTGCTGTACCTCTCCAGTGCGGCTGAGTCCCCCGCCCTGACAGCCGGGAAGTGGTACCTGACAGACTCGGACGTTGCCGCGACCAGCACCACCCCGCAGAGCATCGGCGTGGCGGTGAGTGCCATAGCGATCAACACCGCCGGCACCATCAGGTTGGCGGGTGAGGTCAACAGTGCCGGGACGGTCGTGGTCGGCACCACGTACTACGTCGGCGCGACACCGGGGGCCATTGTGTCATCGGCTCCGGTTCTGTCACGGCAGGTGGGCGTGGGACTCACCACCTCCTCATTACTGCTCGCGGCGACAACAGCGGTAGTAGGGGCGTTGCCGAATCCCATCACGCAGGATCTGCTGTTCACCGATAACACCTACGACATCGGGAAGTCGGGGGCCTCACGGCCCAGAGACGGATTCTTCAGTCGGAATGCCGTTGTGGGCGGGACGCTGAGCGTTAGCAGCACCGATGCGTCGTCTCTTGATGTGAGCGGCGGCTTGAACATTGGTAGTGGCAATGTCGCGCTCGTCGGCACGGACGGGAAGCTTAGTGGTCCGCTGAGTTCGACCATTATTGACGACCTTTCTGGAGCCAACCTGACCACGCTCAATGCCTCGAATGTTTCAAGTGGCACCTTGTCCGAGGCGCGTCTCCCGGCAGGAATATCAGTCGCGAAGGGTGGAACTGGTGTGGCGACACTTACGGCGAATAGTCTCCTGCTCGGCGCTGGAACGAGCGACGTGACATTTGCCGCACCGGGGACATCGGGAAACGTCCTCACGTCGAATGGAACTGTGTGGGCCAGCGCCGCACCCGCAACCATCACGTCACTCGATACCGGCACGGTTGCCTACGCGGGCAGAACGATCACAGTCGATACCGGCGGCGTGCTGAACATCGTCCTAGCCTCGTCGGCTGGTGACGATTTCACGGTCGATACAAGCAAATTTGTGGTCTCAGGCGACACGGGGTATATCGGCCTGGGAACTGCCGCGCCAGATTCGCCAATACACATTCTTTCTGCTGATGATCAACTTGGCCATTTTAAGAGTTCTGACGGGACTACTTATATTCGGATTGGAGATAATGCAGGCAGTACGACATTAGGTACCGTTGGGGGGGATCTCAGAATTGGGGTGGGTGGCAGTACCATTGCATCGCCTTCATTGACTGTGAGTTCAGCAGGCAATGTGTCGATTACAGGGTCGCTGTCGAAAGGCTCTGGTTCTTTTAAAATCGACCATCCGCTGCCAGCGAAGAATGCGACTCACCACCTGATCCACAGTTTTCTGGAATCGCCACGAGCAGGGCTTGTGTATTACGGTTCTACTACGCTGGTGGATGGAAGCGCAACGGTTGACCTCGATGCGGATACGGGCATGTCCGCGGGGACATGGGTGCTGTTGTGTCGTGATGAGCAGGTCTATACGAGCAATGAGTCGGGTTTTGCGGCGGTGCGCGGATCGGTCAGCGGCAGCACCCTGACGATTGAGTGCGAAGAAGGCACTTGCGATGACACCGTGTCGTGGATGGTGGTGGCCGAACGGCAGGACCAGCACATACTCGAGACGAGTTGGACGGATGAGGACGGTCGTCCCATTCTTGAGCCGTTGAAACCACCAGATCCGCCAGACCCGGAGGAGGACGATGACGACGACGACCCCGCCTGAATTGACGACGAGTATTACGACCGACGATCTCTTGCGGCTCATCGGGAGCCAGACCGTGACCATTGCACGTCAAGGCGCAACCATCGCCAGCCAAGCCGCTCGCATCACTGAGCTGGATGATGCCGCGGCGAATCGTGTCACCACGACGGCGTTCGATTCTAGTGCGGCGTGATGGACATTCCGACCGAACTGATCGCGGTCGTCTCGCTCGTCGCAGGCTCTATCGTCTGGCTGATCCGGCTCGAAGGCCGGGTGAACACCCATGAGGCCATTTGCACGGAGAGATATAGACAACTCCGCGAGCAGCACGTCGAAGCCCTGGACGAGATGCGGCTCATCGAGACCAAACTGGACGGTCTGATTCAACGTCTGTGATGCCCCTGGCCTATAAACACGGCGTGCGGATCGAACGTCGCACAATGGCGCTATCCCACATGGAATCGTGTGCCCTCGCCACGCAGGAGGAGCTGGGCTACCCTGACGTGCTGCTAGTGACGAGCGCGAACGACAGCCAGCACACGACCAACAGCCGGCATTACTCAGACGAGGCACTTGACTGGAGGACGAAGGGGCCATGGGAGAACTCCATGCGGTCCAGGGCCAAGAAGCTGCAATTCAGGAAGCGGTTTGCGGAGCTACTCGGAGACCGGTTTACGGTGATGCTGGAGGGCAGCGGGAAGGCACATGAGCATCTGCATTCGCAGGTCAAGAAAGGGAGGCGGTATCCATGATCAAGAAGACCAAAGGCGGCTTCAAGGTCGTCAGCAAGAAGGGAAAAGCCCTGAGCAAGCCGGGGTTGAGCAAAGCTGCGGCGAAGAAGCGGTTGGCCCAGGTGGAGCATTTCAAGCGGCAGGGCTGACGTGGTCAATCCGTTCACGTTGCTACGAATCTACGGCCGCATGAGCCGCGTGCTGGGGTTATTCCGGTCCGCGTTCGAGTCATACGAAAAGGAAGGATCTATGAGTAAAAGCCTATTCACATCCAAGGCGTTTTGGACGAATTTCCTCGCCGCTGCCGTGGAGGTGACCGGCGCACTCTCGGGGGTGATTCCACCCGGTGCGCTCACGCTGCTCCTTGCCGGCTTCAACGTCGCGATTCGACTCGTCACGAAAGGGCCGGTGCATGTGCTGAACAGTGCGGCCCGTGACGACGAGTAAGCCTCGTGCGGTCATCGCGCTGGTGGCGTTGCTGATTATCGCCCCCTCATGCGATGACCCGCCGCCAGTGGACGTAGACATCGCCGTCATGCGTCGGATGCTCGCTGAGCCGGACTGGACGCCGGACGAGTGGGAACGGTGGTGCGACCCGCTCGGTGGTGGCGCGAGCCGGTGCCTGCTGGTTGTTGAACTGTCCTGCCCGCCCGACTGCGGGGTCTACGTGGCGATGCGCCAGAACCCATTAGCCCGCAGGCTCTCCTCGTCTGCTGCGGCCCTACGCTCGCCCACCCGGTAGGGTCCAGGCGTGCGAGCAGTCGGCCCTGACGCGCTACCGCATCAGACAGCGAAGAGCGGCCCTGCTATCCCTTGATCGGCCATCTCCGCGTACTTCGGGTTCAGTTCGATGCCGACGAACTCTCGCCCGTGTCTGGCGGCGACGATGCCGGTGGTGCCGCTCCCAGCGAAGGGGTCGAGGATGGTATCGCCTGCCCTACTCCCCGCCTTGATGCACGGCTCGACCAGCGCCATCGGGAACGTGGCGAAGTGGGCCTCGCTGAACGGCTGCGGGTTGATGGCCCAGACGTTGCGGAGGTTGCGCGTCCCTGAATACGTCGCGTAGTCAACCCCTCGCCGGTTCCCCTCGCGTGTCCCGCTTCCCTTCGCGGCCTGCGTGCCAGCGGGGAACGTGCCCTGCTCCCGCACCGCCTCCGCGTCGTAGTAGTACCGCGCCTGCTTCGTCAGCAGGAACACATGCTCATGGCTCTGGGTCGGGCGGTCGGTGCAACTCTCGGGCATGACGCTCCCCGCGTAGGACGGGCAGAAACTCAGTCCCTTGGCCCAGATGATGTCGGAGCGGAGGTACCAGCCATCGGCCTGGAGCGCGAGTGCCACGCGGGCGGGGATCATGCACAGGTCTTTTTGCTTGAGCCCAGCGCCCTGATAGTCCATCTTGGGCTTATTGGATCTGTAGCGCCCTCCGTCCGCTGGCGCGGGCATATCCGGCCCGAAATTACCAGCGGGGCTGCTCGCGTAACTATCCCCCAGGTTGAGCCAGACCGTCCCATCGTCGCGCAGCACCCGCCGCACCTCGCGGAACACCGCGACCATCGTGGCGATGAACGCCTCTGGCGTGGGCTCCAGGCCGATCTGACCCTCGACCCCATAGTCCCGCAGCCCCCAATACGGCGGGCTTGTCACCACGCACTGGACGCTCCCGGCGTCGAGGGTGGGGAGCACGTCGCGCACATTGCCTGTATGGATCATGGCGTCTTCCCTCGTCCAGCGTCCCGCCCACCCGGTAACGTCCAGGCGTGCGAGCAGGTCACGCAATACATCTCCGACCGCCCGCCTGTGACGACCACCTCAGTCTGGTAGTCGCCACACTTGGGGCATCGTGGGCCGTCAAGGGGTCGCACGGGAGGTCACCGCCGGGGAATCGAGGATGGCATCGAGTGCGGCCATCTTCGCCAGCAGGTGTCGCGTCTCGGCCTCGTGACCACGCATCGCCGCGAGGTACCCGGCCCGCTGCCCTTCAATCTCTGCCACGATGTTCGCGACCGTACGTCGCCCTGCGGGTTCCACGGCCTCTGGGGTATTCACTGCTGCAAGTGTCATATTCTCTCTCCTCCTGTGTGGTGCTGTGTGCCTACACGATGCGTCTACCAACGTCACGGTTGGAAGTCAGCATTTACGTTGCGGTTTTGCTGACTTTCAACCTGTCCCAATATTCGACCAGTTCTGCCGCCTGCGCGGGTGACTCCACGACCTCGACTGGCTCTCCCAGCCATGACTCATGCCACTCCCGTTCATCGTCGGTCAGCCGGCGACGAGAGGGCGAGAGCGAGCCGTCCTTTAGTTCCAGTAGATGTGTGCCGTGATAGCCGCAGACGAGGTCGGGGAAGCCGTCACCCACCCCGGCTGTAGAGAACACGGAGACACCGAGGTCGCGCAGCGTCTGCACAATCGCCACATGGTTCCCGTCGATGCGAGCGCGGCGTCTCATGAAAACAAATTCTGAGCAGACGGCAGACCCTGTATGGCTGCGCGAATCGCGTCTGCTTCGATTCGAGCGGCTTTCCCATTCCGACATTGCATCGAACGCTTGTCTCCAAATGCACACGTCACCGAGAAATACACGGTGCCCCATCGCGCACGCTGTTTGATCGGATGATGCATTCTGCCGCAGCCCACACAGTCAGTCTGCATATGCATGTACCGAGTAGCGCCATCATCGGCCTCGATGCGATGTCGTGGCCCATTCAGCCCCCCGCCAGTCTGAATGTAGAGATGAGGCAAAACCTCGTCCCATCGGTCGTCATCGAGAATACTCATGGCCGTGACTCTCGATACGCTTCCCAGGCGAGATAGACCGCCAGCAGCGCGAGGAAGCCGAGTCCCCAGCCCACCACGAACCACACCAATCGCAGGACCAGCTCAAGCGTTGCGTCCATTACGACCTCTTGGATCGTGGCTGACCGCGATACGCGCTCGCGCCATCCCAGGACAGCTTGCCGTTTTTTTCCCGGCAGATGCGTGTGTGATCAGGGATAAACCGGGCCGACCGTTCCTCCCTATCAGCACATGCGACGATGCGATGTTCGATTTCGGTCAGCCACTCGACCGGGTCGGCGGCGGTGCCTGAGAGGACCGCACGGCCTGACGCATCAACGGCAAAGCGATGACCATCCCGAGTCGAGCAGTGCCCCTGGGTCGTGCGGATGACATTCGCCTCGTAAAACTCGCGGACGGTAGTCGCCAAAATCCGACGCGCCTTGGGCGGGGACTTGGGGGGTGCCGTGGTCTTCGCGGTCCTCCGACGTGCCATCAATCGCCCCCCTCTCGGCCAGCGTCTTGATCGAGCATACGATGGGCAATATGCGCTCGCGTAAGACATGACCAGACCGTCTGCATACGGTCAGGGTCGCCCTGCTGTGTCAGCGTCGATCCCCAGCGGTGACCGTCATCTGGTGGCCCATGCGAAAGCAGCCGGCGGTAGGCGTCCAGGCGGTCCGTGCTCATCGTGATCTCCGGGGCGCGTCCACGATGACCCGCCGCAGTTTGAGCTTTTTCAGAATCCGGTCGGAGCAGGCGCGGCGACCCCGGAGCAGGTCAGAAAAGTAACTCTCGCTGACCTGGAGCGCCAGGGACGCCCGAGTCTGGCTCCTGTGCTTGCTCACCAGCGCCTCCAGTCGGTCAGCCGGGTCAACGATCTTCAGGGTAGTCATGGGACGAGTATACACCAATTCTGCTGATTCGCGGATAAGTATTGACTCGCTACCGGGGAGCGTGTACCATCGTGACTCGTTCACCCGTTCACATCCATTTCAAGGAGGACACACATGCCCGTCATCAGCACCGGAAAATACCTGAAACGTGAATCCGTCACCGCCGAGGGTGAGGTCCATAAAGTTATCAAGTGCGCCGAGGAGGAGATCAATTCCTCAGACGGCGGATCGGAAACCAAGTGGATTCTCTACCTGTCCGACCTGAAACCTTTAATCATGAACGCGACTAACATTCGCAGGGCGGTCGCCGCCTTCGCCTCGTCCGAGACTGACACATGGCCGGGGAAGAAGATCGTGGTCTATGACGACGCGTCCGTCGAATTTGGCGGAAAAGTCGTCGGGGGCGTGCGCCTGCGGGCGGTCCCGGCCAAGGCCAAGAAGCCCACGTCCGTGGACGAGATTCCGTTCTAGCGCTCAACCCTGGACCGGCCCTGCGCGATCAGGGTCGGTCCTTTTCCTTTTTGGGGGCCACATGGCGTCACCAATTGCATTCGACCCAGAGACGCACCAATACACCACCCCGAACGGCACGGTCATCCCGTCCGTCACCCAGCGCATCACAGACGCGGGCCTGCTCGGCTCAGCGGCGAAATTCTACTCACCCGAGAGTGCAGCACGCGGCACCGCCATCCACCAAGCGTGTGCCGACCGTGACCACGGCCTGGACGTATCGGACTTTCTCAAGGGCGAGTACGGCGGCTACCTCACGAGCTATATCAAATGGTTTGAGGTTGTCCAGCCGATATGGACCTCTATCGAGACACCACGATATTCGGCAAAGTACGGCACGGCGGGGACGGCCGACCGGGTCGGGACGTTCGCTGACGGGCAACCCATGGTCTGTGATCTAAAGTCCGGTGGACGGGCCTCGTGGCACTCGGTGCAATTAGCGCTCTACGACCTGATCCATGACGATCTGCCACCGCGCAAACGCCGCCGTATCGTCCTCTATCTGAGAGCCAATGGACGCATGGCCCAGAGCGTCGAGTTTGCCAGTCCGTACGATTACACCCTGGCGCTCAATATGTGCGCCCCAACCCAGGAGACACCCGATGCCACAGATCACACCGACCCCGCCAGCACCCCAGACCCTGACGATGGACCTACGCCAGCGTCCGGGCATTGAGCGACAAGCCCGCGACCTCCTGCTGCTGTCGGATGCAGTGGTGGTAACCTCGTCGGCGCAATCGGTCTCCGCGAGCGACTATCTCCAGAAGCTCCAGAAGCTGCGGAAGTTTCTGGTCGGCATCTACAAAGACGCCAAGCAGCCGCTCGCGCACGCCAAGAAGACCCTCGACGCACAGGAACACGCGCTCGTGGACCCGATCAAAGCGGTGGAGAAGGAGGTTATGGGTAAGATCCTGGCCTACACCCAAGCCACCAAATACCTGGAGACCCGGCGTCTTGCGGCCGAGACCGACCGGATGCTCGACGGGGAAGCACTCGTCCCCACGCCGCCCTCGACGCCGCCGCTAACACCGGGAATGCATCAGCGGTCCACCTACAGCGGCACGGTAGAGGATATGGAAGCTCTCGTGCTGAGTGTGGCCGCGCAGATTCTCATTACTCGGAGCAATGTGCCGGGCGTGACGCCTTGGTACTGGCTCACAACGGTCTGCAAACCCTCGCCGCAGGCCACGCTGAGTCTCCTGACGGTCTCTGCGCCTGACCTCAACGCCCTCGCCCGTGCCCTCAAGGATGATTTGGATGTGCCGGGCGTGGCGCTCAAGCACACCACGACACTTGTTTCGACATGACGCAGAAACACCTGTTTGACTGCGTCCGCATCGTCCGCATCGTCCTAAACACGCTAAAACACGCTAAAACACACGCTAAAACACGCTAAAACACGCTAAAACACGCGCAGGGTAATATATGACATTCGCTGATCTGCTCTCTCGATTCGACGCGGTGCGGTCCACCGGGTCCGGCTACAGTGCGAGGTGCCCCGTGCATGAGGACCGCGTCTCTAGCCTCAGTATTTCCCAAGGTGACGACGGACGCGCTCTGATTCATTGTCACGCCGGTTGCAGTCTGGATGACCTGCTCATGACGCTCGGACTGAGCCTGTCGGACCTGTTTGATGATGACCCCGCGCCTGTGGCCCTGCCCACCCCGAGGCTGACCGCTGGGTCCAGTACGGAGGCTGTGACCTACGCTTACCATGACCTCGACGGGACGTTACTCCATGAGGTCGTCAAGGGGGCAGGCAAACAGTTCCGGCAGCGGCATCCGACCCCCGAGGGCTGGGTCTGGAAGGCATCCGGTCGCCGTGTGCCGTATCGCTGGCCTGAGCTGGTGGGCCAGACCGAGGTGTTTATCTGTGAGGGCGAGAAGGACGTAGATTGTCTCTTCGACCACGGTCTGACGGCCACCTGCAACCTCGGCGGTGCGTCCAAGTGGCGGGCCGAGGAAACGGCCGCGCTGCTCGACCTGCACCCGGCACGGGTCTACATCATCCCCGATAATGACACCCCTGGTCGAAAGCACGCTGACAGTGTGCGGGAGCAGCTAACTGCTGCGGGACTGACAGCCACGGTTGTGCCGCTCCCCGGACTACCGGCTCACGGCGATGCCAGCGACTGGTTCGCCGCCGGTGGCACGGTCGATGCGTTGCGGTCGCTGGCGGCTGACCCACCAGACCCTGAGGCGGTGATCGCCACGACCATCGAGGCGGTTGACATACTGACGGCCGAACAGGTGTTCAGCCGCTTGGGTGAGGATGCGTACTCCCTGGACTACCCCACGCTGGGGGTGACGTTCTTGGTGTCGCATCTCCACCGTGACCGAGACGACCTGAAGTGTGAGCTGACGGTCAATACCACGCTCCCGCACGCCCGCACCGTTGACGGCACGTTACTGTGGACCGCCACCAATCTGAGCGCGGCCCGAACACGGGCTGGACTCGCCAAGGGGCTCGCCGCACGGTCGGGTGAGCCGAAGTGGGATTGGCTATCGGCCTTGGAACGCCTGTCGGTCCTCGTGAGTCGCGCCGAGGCCGAGGGGTCGAGCGAGATCCAACCGCTCGCAGACTACGACCTCCCCACGGACGACCCGGCCTGGACGATTGCCGGCCTGCCGATCCTGAAGGACCACCCGACGATCCTGTTCGGTGACGGGGGTGCGGCGAAGTCGTATCTCGCGCTGTATCTCGCTGGCACGATTGCCCGTCAAGTACCGACGATCTTCATTGATTTTGAATTCGAGCCAGAGGCGCACCGGGCCAGACTCCAACGTCTTTTTGGGGCCGCGATGCCGCAGGGGTTGCACTACGTCCGGTGTAGCCAGCCGCTCGTCACGGAGGTGGGGCGTCTGCAAAAATGGATGCTCGAATACGGGTGTCGATTCTGCGTGGTGGACTCGATTGCGTTCGCGCTCAATGGCCCGCCGGAATCGGCTGAGGTGGCGGCGGGCTTCTTCCGTTCGCTGCGGACCCTGAACGTGGGGTCGCTCAGTCTTGCCCACCAGACCAAGGGAGGCGACAACTCTGACAAGACGGTGTTCGGGTCGGCCTTCTATAACAACGGCGCTCGGAGCGTCTGGCATGTGCGACGGAATGACAATGAGGGGGCCGATTCATCAACCGTCGAGCTAGCCCTCTCCCACCGCAAGTCGAACACCGGCCAAAGGCTCTCGACCCGAGGCATTAAGTTGGACTTCGCCGGCACAACCACCACCGTTGACACATTCGACCTCGCTGGGAGCGCCGATCTGGCAACCACGCTACCTATCTGGCAGCGGGTCAAGTCGCTGGTGTCGCATACCCCTATGACCGTTCCCCAGCTTGCGAGCGAGCTTGATGCTCGACCGGACTCCATCGCACGCACCGTGCGGAGGATGGATATATTCCGCAAAGACACGTCTGACAGGGTGTGCCTTACTGAGACCACACTAACAGCCCTTGAACCGGACGAAGAGCGATTCTGACTATGGACATTCTCCTACTGCAACTCGACGGGAAACTCCCGAATCTGGCCCTGATGCGTTTGGCCGCGCATCACCGCTCCCAGCATGATCAGGTCATCCTGCGGCGATCAGGCAATCTGTCAGCCGTAGAACCCCACCTCGGAGATCCGGCATGGGATCAGGTGTATGCCTCGTTGATTTTTGAGCGCACGCGCCCTCTTGCTGAGCGGGTCCGTGTCATGTATCCCGATGCCCTCGTCGGGGGGACAGGCTATGACATTGGGCGGTCCCTGGAAGACATTGGCGTGCCGTCGTATGGTGCGATGGATTATACCGATTACCCCCGATGGACCTCGTCGCTGGGATTCACGCAGCGCGGGTGTCGTCTCCGGTGTAGCTTTTGCGTGGTTCCCGTGAAGGAGGGGCGCGTGCGCGAGGAGCAGACGATTGACGATCTGTGGCGCGGTGACCCCTGGCCGCGTCACCTGTTGCTGCTGGACAATGATTTTTTTGGTCAGCCTCACTGGGATCAACGGGTGCAGGAAATACAAGCGGGGCGCTTTAAGGTGTCATTTAATCAGGGGATCAATGCGCGGATGTTGACCGACGAAACCGCTGCGGCGATTGGGAGCGTGGACTACCGTGATGACTCGATGAAAACGAAACGCATCTATACAGCATGGGACAACCAGAAGGACGAAGCGCGGCTCTTTAAGGGCCTTGAAGCCCTAATCAAGTACGGCGTGAAGCCCTCTCATATCATGGTGTATATCCTGATCGGGTATTGGCCTGGGGAAACCCACGCAGAACGAGATCACCGCAGGAAAAAGTTACGCGAGTTTGGATGCATACCCTATCCGATGCCCTACACGCGCACCGCTGAACTAGTGGGGTTCCAGCGGTGGGTGATCGGCGCATACGATAAGAGCGTGCCGTGGTCAGCGTGGTCCCGTGCGCGGTATCAGCCTGCAAATTTGCAATTGTATGCCCAAAAATCTGCCCTTCCGTTCTAATCTCACCGAAATTTCGACGGCATCTGCTATGCACGGTGAAAATAAAGTATCCGCTTATTACTCAACGACTTAGGGGATATTCCGCCGCACATCTGCGATTTTACGTCGAAAAGTCGGTTGGATTCTATCCGCCGACATTGGGAGAGGCGCACCATCGGGACCGGTCGGGACTTTGGTTTGGGACAAAGTCCCACCCCTGAGGGGTTGCACGGTTACAGTCGTATTCCGGGGGTGACGGTCGCCACATGAGCTACGTGCGTCCAGGTATGTTATACTAGCCGAGGAGGAATATATGGACGTAGATACACGCGGTCTGAAGGTGGGGAACATTAGCGTACCGATCTCGCCCGACATGGCAGCACGGGTCGCCGGTCGTGCGAGCAAACATAAGCAGACACTGACCGAAGCGGTAGACGCGCTGCTACTCCTGGCGTTTCGAGGTATCGACGCAGCCAGTATCGCCGGCAAAAAGCGTTGGGCCGGCACCACGGCAGCGGAGCGGTCGGACTTTGGACGCAAGGCTGTGGAGTCGAGATGGGCGAAACATCGTGATTTGCAGGGCGCGGACAAGGGCGGACAAGAGGCCGGACAAGAGCCTCAAAGTGACCAAAAACCCCTATGAAACCAGCGCGGACAAGGTTTCTGGGCCGTGATTTCGGTGTTTCCAATAAACCCTTACAACGCAAGGGCTTACGATGTTTTCATAGGCCGGACGGACAACCACCTCCCCTTTAGGGGGAGGGTGGTGGAGGAGAGGGTGGCGAGATGGGGTTCACGAAGATTTTTGATACTGAAGTACCTGATAACGCCTTGCACCTGTTGTTAAGCCTGGAGAATCGAGGTGTTCAGATCAGGATCGATCACGATGCGCTCACCATGAAGCCGATGTCTAAAATCACTGACTCTGATCGCCGGTTGATCAAGCAATACAGATCCCACATTATTCATTTAGTACGTGGCTGCGAGGAGCTGATACGACGTGAAGCGGTACAGGGAGGGTATCAACCACCCCCTCAGCGCGAGGGGCCGTCCGGCCGCTCTGCGGCGACCGAACAACCCCCGCGTCGAGGCCAGTCATGATTCGCCGGCATCCACTCGACGTGGGGGAGCCTGAGCCAGATTGGGGCCAGCGGAACGATGCCCCACGCGATCCTGACCCGGTGGTCGCCGTGCGGGCGGCTGAGCCAGACCCTGAGCCTGACTGGAAACGGTTGCGTGGTGACGGGTCCAAATTGGCGAAGAGGTCCAGGCCGGACCCACGTACCCCGTCAAACCCACAGAAACAGCCTCAGGAGCCACGGGCCGCGTTTAGCGACATGCTGCCCAGGGATATGCCCGGCGGGTTGATACGAAGGTCCAGAGAGCGTCTCGCGCCATCTAAACGGTCAGACCTCGAAGCGACGGAACTCGCTATGTTCTATAAGGAGCCAGCCTACGTGATTTTACAGCGTCGGAAGAACGACGGATGCTGGAGATGGTAAGCATATGAGCGACTGGTATGGCGTTGACAGCGGTAATGTGAGGCGGAGCGTGGAGGCAGACAACCACGTCCAAGCAGCGGTAAAGGCCACGGTCGAGCATATCCAGGATCACGGGCATGCGACTCCGGGTGTAGTTTACCGTGTTATTAAGGTCGGTGATGCGGATGGCGATGCGATGATCATGCTGTCCGAATTGGTACGGTCAGAGGGGGGGTTCGTTGACACGCCTGACCCGCTGAATGAAGGAGATCCCACGAGATGAGCATCGCTTACCGAGACAAAGTGGCCGGGTTGTTCCGCGCATCGCCGGGCACCTGGATCGACGGTCTCACCGTCGCCAGCCGAGGTGGGGCGTATGCCTGGCGCACCCGTGTTTCAGACTGCCGTGTCCAGCTTGGCATGGTGATTGAGAATCGGGTGAGGACGCTCCCGGACGGGAGGAGCAAGGTCAGCGAGTATATGTACACTCCGGCCGACGAGTTCGCCGTTGACCTCGCGGAAGCGGCCGCGATCCGGGCCGAGGCCAACGGCGACGTGCGTTAGTCCTGATCGTCTTGCATTTTCCAATCCGGCTCGTTGGTCCATCCGCAGGCTTCGCAGCACGCCAGCTCTCGGTTTGTCGCGCCGCACGTCCACTCGACGGCGATGGCGTCACAGGCTGGGCACTCGTAGTCGTATTCGTCGTCCGGTGGGTCGAGGGGCGGTTCCGCCATGGGTGGTGTCTCCTACGCTCTAGTTCTTCGAGTTGTTGGACTTTCCATAGACGGCCGTGCAGATCGCGCATGGTCGGCCGAGTAAAATCCCGTGCTGGCAGTGCCAGAAGTTAGCCTCCAGCTCAGTGGGCATAATATGTTCCTGATGGGGTCGGGGGAGGCATCACCCCCCCCCTCGCCTCCCCTCGCCTTAGTTCTCGCGTTCCCTCGCCTCACATCTCGCCTGCTCTCGCGTCCGATACACGCCGACCAGTACCTCGCCGTCCCATAACTGCCAGCCTGGGTCGCCCGTTGGATTCTCAAACAGCGCGAATATATTAATGATTCTCATGGGCTGTGTCCTGTTTATCGCGTCTAGGATATGGTCGGAAAGTCCACCTCTACGTCGATCTCGATCTCCTCAAAAGCGGTCAACGTCTCAATCGCGGTGTCAAGACGCTCCGCCTTTTCACTGTCTTCACGGTGTTCTGGGATTCGGTCTCGGGATTCTTGTAACTCGTCGCGCAGGTCGATAATGACTTCCTGGCCCCGCTGTAAATCGCTCAGTGCGTCCGCGAGTTGACTGGCTCGTGATGGGCGCCCATCGATCTTGGTCACTTCTGGGTTGGTCACGCCGAGATCGCGCAATGCCTTGCGGAGCTTTCGCGGGTCTTTACTGACCCACGAGCCGCTGATTTTATAGACCGACATGTTACCTCTCCTGTTTAATCGGGGGAGGACCGACGCCCTCCCCCTGTTCTGTATACGGCTACAACTCGGTGTCTGTGAGATACGCCTCGTAGGACGCCCGTGCGGCTCCTGCGGGAAATTCGCTGGGGCCGTGGTCGTTTTCGAGCAGCCACGCATGGGCCAGCGGTTCAGTGAGTGTCTGGTATCTGTCTGATTCACCCTGCACGCATGAGATCCTACCCAAAATGTAGCGTTGGCCGGCAGTTAGGAACAGGTGCTGGTACCGCCATTCGCGATAACTGTCACCGCCCGCGAATAACTTAGCCGAGGTTTGGTCGAACCAGCCGATACTGTTGCCGTCGTCGTCGGTAATGTTGCGTCGTTCTCTGCTCATTGTGTGCCTCCTGGGTTGGGTTGGGGTGGGTGTCAAAATGCGAGCGCCAGCAGGGCGAGCATGGCGATCACGAGCGCCAGCAGCACGCCGTCTCTGAGCATGATCCAAATGCTCATAGAATCCCCCGCCGTACGAGTGCCTGCATTCGTTCTTCCCAGTGACACGCCGTGCTAATCTCCCGCGTGGCGTGCCTGACGCTTTTTCGTGCTCGCCGCATCGTGGGATGGTCGATGCCCTTGTGCGCGGCAATCGTATTGATCAACTCGTCAATCTCAAGCTGCTCTCTCGGGCTTAATTCGTCGTATCGGTTCTTTGTCGCGTTCATATCGTCTCCTGTTTGTGGGTGCGCTGTTCGGGGCTTATGCCGCTTCGATGGCTGCGGCTATCTGTTGTAGTGTTCTGTTTTCTCCCGTGGGTTACTTCGCACCGCACGCCCGGCGGATAGTCCAGTCATCCGGGCTGAGCGGCTTGTCGTACCCCGTGAGCGTTTCGAGATGCTCAAGGGCATCCGCAAGCGCCTGACGCGCCGCGAGTACGCCATTCATGGCGTCGGCTGACCGGTCGAGCAACGCGGCATCGTTGCGCGCTTCCATCCGTTTATGATTGCGAGCGCGCCGGCCCTTGTAATACGCCGGGTTTAATCCCTCTATGGCGGTCGCGTCCAGCGGCTCAGCGGTTTCAAAGTGCCCCAGTAGGATGGTCACGCCACCATGCTGGTACGGTGCGTTGCGGACTTCCGCACGGTTGCTCCAATAGGGCTCGTTTTCTAGGTGCGTCATGCCGTACTGGCGTCGGAGCCGCCAGTGCGCCTTCCCGCCGGGCAGTTTCGCGAGTATCCGCGTGGTGATCTGTTTGCCGTGCAAACCCTTGAGCGCCTCAAGTACGCGGTCGGGCGTCTCGGTTTCCGTGCCCTCGAAGATCAGCTCTGCTATATCGTTGCGTGTCCAGTGTGTTTTTGGAATGCTCATGATTGATTGTCTCCGGTTCAGGTTGACGTGCTGGATCGGGTTCGATTATGAGAACTGATACCGCCGCGTTCGTTCGGCCGTTTCTACCCAATCCCCATATGACGTGACTACAAACCGGTCGCGTGCGGTGTCATACAAGACTGTCGGGTCGTACGTGTCGCCGGTATTGCAGTACAGCGCGGCAATATCCAAATGGTACGAGTCAATGTGCCGGTCACAGAAGATCGCTTCAATGCCGCATGTATCAAGTATGACGTTGCAGGCTTCGAGCATCTGATCCACGTCACGCGGGGCACTGTACAATTGCGCGGCCCAACGTTCGACCGGGGCGAGCGTCAGCGGATCTGTGGTCCCATCTAGGATGCTCCGCAATTGCACGGCCGTGTCATGGTCCCAATAGCGTTCGAGTGTCTTTACCGTGGGTGTCATAGTGCGATCTCTCCCTTGCGTACCAGTTGCGTATAATGCGCGGCCCAATCTCTCGCCTCTCGCCATTCGTCCCGTGGCAGTAACTGTTCAGACTGGCTTGTTCCGTGAGATGCGCCTATCTTGGACATAAGCCGGTATCCGCGTGACCATTGCCCAGAGTGCCACCGCCGGCAGACATAATCGAGGCCGAACAAGCGTTCGGGATTCATGATGGAAGCCTATCCTTGTGCCGATCCATCGGTCGGAAAACAATACCGCCATCGTCGTCCCGCGTGAAATATCCCGCGATGTAGCGCCCTTTATAGCGTGTACACGCTGGCACAGAAAACCACGTGTCGGCGTATCCCGTGGCATAGCACGTTCGTCGAAGGTTCGTCCCGTTGATCGGGCAATTTTGAACCTTCGCATAAGGTCCGAGACAATCCATCATGCCGCTATTGCGCCATCCGATAGCGCCGTTCGACGTGGTAACGGGTTCGTCGGCGTAGAATTTTTGCATCGTGTCTCCTCCGTGGTTCGAGTGTCCGATAATCCAGACGTGCCGAAGCACGTCTAGATCCTCCGAGACTCGACCCGCTAGACGATAGCCCAGCACTCCACCCAGCCATCCACCCCGCGTGCGTACAGCGTGGCGTTCCCGTGATCATTTACAGCCAGCGCGTGGGACATATCAGCCGGTATCGCTTCATCTGTTGGGTGATTGTTCTCTCGGAGTCTCCAGCAGTACCCGTCGTACGACCCTTGCGTGGTGTCGTCAAACAGATCCTCGCACGGCCAGACTCCCAGATCGGACCCGTCGCCAGGATGCGCGCCGACATAGCAATAGTCGGGGACATAACTTTCCGCGAGCGGGATGAGTGTTTCGATCATCTCCATTTCAAGATGCGCAATATGTGCTGCTAACATGAGATAATCCGCATCCGCTGGATTGTCGCTGTCGGTAGCTTTATCGTCTGCCGCAATCCATTCATCCAGGCACCGCTGTACCTCGTCGCACGTCCGCCGATCTTCCGCCGACAGTCTGATACCGTTGAGTGCCGAGAGTAGCGCCGGCATCGTGTCTTGGACGCGCATGGTTCCATGGCTGATTGTGCCGAGTTCGAGTGTTATTGGTTTCATGTTTTGGTCCTTTGTGTGTGCGAGTTACCGGTTACGCTTGTATCGACAACCCAGTGATGCCGGCCCGCAGGCCGACACCACTCGAACGTCGATCCGGTTATACGCCTGGAGCTGTGTCGCGGTCCCGTTGGTCTTGTGCTGACCATATCCCGTCCGGTGATGGAAACGGCGCGCCGTCAGCTAATCTGTCGATCTGATTTTGACTCACGGTCTCAACTCTCTTCGACGGGTGAAGCACTCTCGGGGCGAGGTAATTATTAATGTGCTTCACCGTTGTTACACTGTGTCGCGTATCGGTGCGGAAGTATCCTATTGCGTAAACAGCTACAACCACTGGAGTGTCGTAGCTGTACAGGACCGTCCGGTCACCCATTGTGATCTCTGTCTGGTTGGGTCCGATGTTGCGTAGTTTCATAGTCTTGGTCCTTTTTGGTGCGGGTTACCGGCCGCCGACTACCTTGAGCTGCTGCGGCGCTGTCTCTTCCAGGGTCTCGTGCAACTCTGCAACAGCGCCGCGTAGTGCAATCATCGTGTCGGCCGGCAGCATGGCCGAGAGTCTGTTGGCATCTGTGCTAACGCTCAGGTGATCGCCGTCCTGCATGACGAATACCCTTAGCTTTCCATCGCGTTCGAATGTGATTTGCATATAGCCTCCGTGATTAAATGGCCGGCCCACTGCCGACCCGGTGCAACCAGTATACACCAACATCGCTGGTATGCAAGGCTTATCTTTAGGCTATCTTCAGCCTATCTGTGCGGACATGTCCGCGTGGCTGTCCGCTTGTCCGCGTGCCCTGCTGCCTGCTAAGGTGAGTGCTCACTTATCAGGGCTTGAGCTAGGCCGGTGCGCTGTTAGGGTAAGCACTTGCTCACTATTCCAAATCCTTTTCCAACCGTTTTCGTTTTCAGATCCGAAAGCACTTCGAGATCCCCCTCCCCCCCCCCGTGACCCATATCCACATCGCGCAGCCTGAGACAGCACACGGAGCAAGCCACGCTGGAACCAGAGGAATCAAAGGATAGAATCAGGCTGGTATATGGTAGAGTCTGAGCATCATGGGGGAGCCAGAAGAGGGTACACGGGTGAAGAGCGGACGGGGAGGCTACCGACCCGGGAGCGGGCGAAAACCGGGCAGTACGGTAGCGAATGGGCGTGTGACCCCGTACAAGCCTGCGCGTGAGAAGGCGGAATTGCTGAGTCTCTGGCGTACGGAGGTCAGTAGGCAGTTTGAGACGTTGGTACAGGCCCAGATTCAATCGGCCCAGGGTGTGACGCATATGGTGGCGCGTGATGCGGCGGGACGATGGACAACGGTGACAGACCCGGATGTGATGGTGGAGCGGTTGAATGCGGGGGAACAGGCGTATCGGTTGTCGGCTGTGGCTCCGAATGCGACGTTGATTGGACAGATTATGGATCGGATGTTTGGGCAGGCGAAACAGACGATTGACCTGGATGTCAGTACAGAACCGTCGAGGTTGTCAGACCGGGAGTTGTCTGAATCGCTACAACGGTTGATGCAGAAGTTGTCCCCTGCGGCGTTACCGGCTGTGGATGTGGTGCCCGTGGAGGCTGAAACCTACGAAATAAACGAATTAAGTCCCCAGATTGACGCGCAAACCGACGAAATAAACGAATTAAGTCCCGTGGGCGACGGTTTAGCGGTGGAGTGTGTATCGCCCACGACAAACGATACAAACGATACAAGCGATACAAACGATACAAGCGAGACACACGGGTTGAGGACGGTGGAGGAGATTCTGGCTGAGGCACGGGAGAGCGCGGCACGACGGGAGCGAGAGGACGAGTGGCCGGATGTCTGAGTTGACCCTGGATGAACGGTTACGACTCGACGCCTTACATGCGGAGGCAGAACGTCGGACCACGTCACGCTTCTCAACGTTTTACCCGGACGGGGATGGTCCCCTCGCGAGGACGCGGTACCAGAAACACCTCGACTTCTTTGCGGCGGGGACCACGAAAGAGCGGCTGTTTATGGCTGCGAACCGGGTCGGGAAGTCTGAGGCTGGGTCGTATGAACTGACCTGTCACCTCACGGGCCTGTATCCCCATTGGTGGACGGGACGACGGTTTGACCACCCGGTCGAGTGTTGGGCGGTGGGGACAAACTCCCAGACGACCCGCGATATTGTACAGGCGAAGCTCCTGGGGAGTGTCCAGGCTCCAGGGAGCGGGATGATTCCGGCCCACCTGATTGAGAAGACGATTACCGCACGCGGACTGGCCGGTGCGCTGGAAGGGGCACAAGTTCGCCATGTGAGCGGAGGACTAAGTCTCGTGGGATTAAAGACCTACGAACAGGGACGCCAATCCTTTGAGGGGACCGCGAAACACGTCATCTGGTGCGACGAGGAACCGCCGCAGGATTGCTACACGGAGATGCTCTATCGGACCATCACCACGCAGGGCATCATCATGGTGACGTTTACCCCGCTCCAGGGAATGAGCGAGGTCGTCAAAGGCTTTCTGGAACCCGAATCCACTCTGTCAGCGAAGTTCAAGACGTTTATCCAGGCGGGCTGGCGAGATGTCCCCCACCTGGACGCCTCTGAGCGTGAGGCGTTGATGGCGACGACGCCGCCCTATCAGATTGCCGCCCGGACGGAGGGCGAACCGAGTCTGGGGTCTGGAGCCATCTACCCGATTGCCGAGCGCGAGATCCTGGTCCCCACGGCGACGATTCCCGAGACCTGGGCACGCTGCTACGCGATGGATGTGGGCTGGAACCGGACGGCCGTCGTCTGGGCCGCGAAAGACCCCGGTTCCGGGCAGCTGATCCTTTATGATGAGCACTACCGGGGCCAAGGGGAACCCGCGTCCCATGCCGAGGCGATTAAGGCCCGAGGCGCATGGGTACGCGGGGTGATCGACCCGGCGAGTGCGGGCAGCAACCAAGTCGATGGGCGAGCGTTGATTGATATCTACGGGCGCATGGGCCTGCGCCTGGAACCCGCCCAGAACACCGTGGAGGCCGGATTAACCCAGACCTGGAACCTGTTGGTGTCGGGTCGTCTGGTGGTCCAAGAGCATTTGAGTAACTGGCGCAGCGAGTTTCGGAAGTATCATCGCGACGAACAAGGGCGTATTGTAAAGGTGGCTGACCATCTCATGGATGCCACACGGTATCTGGTGATGAGTGGGCAGAATGCCTTGCGACCACCGCCCAGGCCGTCACAGGCCACGCGGGGGCACGCGGTGGGGACCACGGCATCGACAGACTGGATGGGTGCATGACGAGTGATATGGTGCAGGCGTTGGACCGCTTCAAAGTCGGGTCGGATGCCGACATTGACCAGCGCAAACGTGAGGTCGATGCGCTCAGATTCCAGGTGCCCGAGTTCTGCTGGCCGACCGAGGTCAAAGACCAGCGCAAGCCGCAGATCATCGGCGGGGTGGCTATTCCACAACGGCCGATGCTGAGTATTCCCAGTCTCGACCACCCCATCCAGCTCGTGCTCAACGCCGAAAAGGGCGCACATCTAGGCGTGGGCATCCACCCGCTCAGCGATGATGCCGAAGAAGAGACCGCCGAAGTGCTCCAGGGGCTCTATCGACGGATTGAGGTCCAAAGTCGCGCCAGTTTGGCCCGGTCCTGGGCGTTTGAGCGGGCCGTGAAAGCCGGTCGGGGCTATTACCGTGTCGTGACCGAGCCTGACCCCGACAGTGACGACGCCTATGACCAGAAAATCGTCATCAAGCGCATTCTCCAGCAGGGGAGTGTCGTCTTGGACCCGTTTGCCCAGGAAGCCGACTGCTCAGACGGCGAGTGGGCCTTTGTGGTCAACGACATGCCGTGGGAGAGCTACAAACGACGGTATCCCAAGTCTGCGATGGCTGCGTACAGCGAGGAAGAACTCTCGGCAGTCGGGATTTCCACGCCGTCCTGGGTCTCGGGCGATGAAGGCGCGTCCAGAGCGGTCCGGGTCGCTGAATACTACCGCCTGGAGTACACCCACTCGCGGAAAGTGCTGCTTGATGACGGCTCAGAGGCCGATGAGGATGACATTCCCGAGGGACGCACCGCCCGAGAAGGCGCTGAGGCCCGCGACCGGATGGAAAGCACGCCGACCCTCTACTGGAGCACGATTAACGCCGTGGAGGAGCTGGAACCGAAACAGGAGATGGACGGGCGCTATATCCCAGTCATTCCGGTCATCGGGCGCGAACTGATTCCGTTCGAGCAGGACCGACGCTTTGTGGGGATGATTGAGCCGAACAAAGACGCCGTGCGTCTGCTCAATTATGCCTCGTCGTCGGCCGTCGAGATGGCGAGTCTGGAGACCAAAGCGCCCTACATGATGGTCGAAGGCCAGGAAGAGGGCCACGAGCAGGAATGGCAACTCGCCAACGTGCGGAACTTCCCGTATCTGCGCTATAGCCCGGTCAGCCTCAATGGTGTTGCCGCCCCACCCCCGCAACGCACGCAGGTGGACGCCTCACGGCTGGGGCCGAGCATGTTGCTGCTCCAGCAGGCGAGGGAATTTATCCATGAAGGCACCGGGGCGTTTGAATCCGCGCTGGGACAGGAAACCACGAGTGCGAAGTCTGGGAAGGCCATTCTCGCACTGCAAAACCAGCACGACAGCGGCAGCAGCCATTTTATCGACAATTTGGCCGAAATCAGCCTGACCTACGAGGCCAAGGTCGTCTTGGACCTGATTCCGCACATTTATGACCGTCCTGGCCGGATCGCACGCATTCTCGACCTGGAAGATGAAGCCAAAACGGTCATGTTGAACGCGCCATTTCGGCGTGACCCGGGTACACAACGCCCTATTCCCGCCGGACCCCCCGCACTGGGTCCAGGGGGACCGATGGGCAACGGAGGGCCACCGATGGGTCCGGCCGGACCCCCGATGCGCCCCGGCGCGGCCCTCGTGCCTCCTGGGGCACCGCCGATGGGACCGGGTGGTCCGCCTATGGCTCCCGGTGGCCCTCCGATGCCACCAGGGATGCACAGAATGCCCGATGGCAGCATGATGCCGGGCGCACAGCATCCGCGCAACGCTGTCGAGCACTACGACCTGAAAAAAGGGCGCTACGGCATCACCGTCACGATTGGACGCAGCTACAAGAGCCGACGTGAAGAGGGTGCGGACGAGATGGGACAGTTGTTCCGGGCAAATCCCAGCCTGTTCCCGATTTTGGGCGATATTTACCTCAAATTCCGTGATTTCCCCGGTCATCTGGAAGCTTCAGAGCGCGTCAAGAAGATGCTGCCGCCGCCCTTGCAGGATGAGGCAGACGGGCCAGATCCTCAGATGCTCCAGCAGCAGATCCAAGAATCTGGACAAATGGTCGAGCAGCTCACCAAGGCGCTGGACGAAAAGACCCAACTGATCGAGCAGGAGGGGCAGAAGCTCCAGGCGCAGGCGCAACGGTCGCAGATGGACAATCAAGCCAAGATCGAAATCGAGCGGATGCGTATCGAGATCGAGCGGATGCGGAACGAGACCGAATTGACCATCACGGCCATGAAAATCAAGGCTGATGAGGCCGAGGCTAAGCTCAAGTCCGACACGCGGCTTGCAGAATCCGAACTGTCGAGCAATACCAAGATGCTGCACGATGTCACCGAACACGAGCACATTGAGGAAATGGCCGCGAGAGACACGATGAACGAGGTCGCTAAAGAGGTCCGAGAGACCGAGGCAAACCAGCCGGCGACGGTGCTGTCGATTGATATGACGCCGATTGATGAGGGTCAGTGATCGTCCCACGATAGGCAAATAGGGGAATCATGGACATCAAGACCACCGCACCACCGAATTGCTGGTTTTGCGGGCGTCGAGTGACGCTAGATCGAGAATACTTGGCCTATCCGGCGTGTCACGACTGCGTACCTACGCTGCCGATTGACGGGGGGTAAGAAGAATTGACTCGTCCAATCGAATATGTGATATTTTTATTTAATTATGGATACTGAGGCAGGGCAGGTCACGGACGGCGATATCACCATCGATTCCAACCACGAGACCGTGGAGCAGATCGAAACCGCCTTTCAGGACGATCCCCCGGTTGCCGACGCGCCCGACGCTGTTGAGGCGGTTGCCCCCGTTGAGGGCGATGTCCCCGAGACGCCCAAAAAGCGCAAACGACGCAGTGACCCGACCGAGGCCGTCAAGTCAGCCGTCGCGAAACAGCGCGAAGCCGAACGACGGGCGGCCGCTGCGGAATCGAGAGTGCAGGAACTCTCATCTGCATCCCCCGTGGCGCAACCAGCGGCGCAGCCCGAAGCAGCACCCGCACCACAGCCAGCGAGTTGGTCTCGGTTCAAAGAGATGCCTGGGGTGCCGCGACCGGACCAGTTTACGGCCTACGAAGACTACAGCATGGCCCTGGCCGAGTTTGTATCGGACGCCAAGCAAGGTGAGCAGCGTGCGGCTTATGAGCAACAGCAGATCGCACAGGAACAGCAGGTCCAACTCGACCGCTGGTCACAGACATTGAACGATGCGAGAGAGGCGAATCCCGCATTTGACGAGAGTCTCAATCTTGATACGCCGATGTCGCTGCCGATGCAGCACTTGGCAATGGAGAGCGAACAGGGGATCGGCATTCTCCAGTGGCTCTCTGCCCACCCAGATGACGCTCAGCGCATCTCCACGCTGCACCCGGCTGAAACCTACCGGGAAATGGGGAAATTGGAAGCCCGACTCGAAGCTGCCTCGTCCACCGAAAAAAGCGGCCCAGCCCGAGTCGTCAGTTCTGCGAAAGCTCCCATCAAGCCGCTGGGGACTTCGCCTCCCGTGGAAGACCCGTTTGAGATTACCGACGATTTGTCGATGGATGAACATTTCCGTCGCATGAACGCGGCAGATCGGCAAGCGGGTCGTCTGTAACCGGACAAGGATGACCAATGGCTAATACCCTAGCGACACCATCCTGGACGACCAAGGAAGTCGCACGCGGCTTTATCAACAAGCTCGTGTTCCTTGCGAATGTCAACAGGACGTATGACTCGCAGTATGAAATTGCCGGCGCGAAAGTCGGGAATACCGTCAATGCCCGACTGCCGCAGCGGTTTACCGTCACGGACGGTCAGGCGCTCCAGCTCCAGAACCTGTATGACCAGACCGTCCCGATCTCGCTGACGAATCAGAAGAACGTGGCGTTCGGCTACTCCAGTCAGCAGGCGACGACGGAACTGGACAACATTCGGACGCGGTATGTGGACCCCGGTTCTGAAGCCCTCGCGAATGCGGCTGAAGTGTTGGCGTTCAATGCCGTCTATCGGGACATCTACTCGTCTGTCGGCACGCCAGGAACCACGCCCAGCGCGACCCTGACGTATCTCCAGGCGGGTGTCAAACTGACCGACCTCTCGACCCCGCTCAAGGGCCGTGTGGCCGTGTTGGATCCGTTGGCGATGAGCACGTTGGCGAACACCACCAGCTCGCTCTTTAACCCGACTGCCGTCATTGCGGAGAACTACGAAGAGGGGATGTTCGGACGGCGTCAACTCGGCGTGGACAAGTGGCTGCAAGATCCGGTGCGACCGACGCACACGACCGGCACCTACACGGCCTCGACGCCGCTGGTGAACGGCGCGTCACAGACCGGTAGCACGATCAGCACGGACGGCTGGGCCTCAGGCGCAGCGACACTGAACAAAGGTGACGTGTTTACGATTGCTGGTGTGAACTCGGTTAACCCGCTGTCGTACTCGTCCACGGGACGGTTGCAGCAGTTTGTGGTCACCGCGACCACCTCTGATGCGTCTGGTGCCATGGCGACGTTGCCGATTAGCCCCAGCATCATCACCTCTGGTCAGCTCCAGACGGTGGATGCCAGCCCGGCGAACAATGCGGTCATTACCGTATTGGGCACCACGGCGGCAGCGGGTGGCACGTTGGCGACAACGACCAGTCCGCAGTCCTTTGTCTATCACCCCGACGCCTTCGCGTTCGTGATGGCCGACCTGATGAAGCCCGGTGCGGGCGCAGAGTCCACCACGGTGCGGTCGAAGTCTCTCGGATTCTCCATTCGCATGGTTGAGCAGTATCAAATCGGCACGGACCAGAATCCCAGCCGACTCGATATCCTGATTGGCGCTGCGACTATCCAGGCGCGTCTCGCGTCCAGAGTGTGGGGTTAATCATGGCACTAGTAACAACGACACTCGCCTCAGCGGTCGCCGTCGATGACACGTCTATTGTCGTCGCCTCTGCGACCTCGTTTGATGCCGGACGCCTTGTCCTGGTAGACCAAGAGGTCATGCAGGTCGCCCAGAACTACTCGTCCGGTACCACCGTCGATGTGCTTCGGGGCGTCAACGGATCGGCCACGGTGGCCCACGTCATCACATCGAATGTGGTGCATGGGGACGCGACCGATTTCTCGACCGCCGCCTCGCAGGAGATCGTCGGCTATCAGGCGTCACGCGCCACCGTCGTCACTAGTGTGACGGCCACGGGATCGTTGACGCTTCCAGCCGCTGGCACGGACATGCGGGTCGTCCTCAACGGGACCAGCGTGATTGCGCTGACCGTCCCGGTCCCGACCAAGGACATGGATGGCACCGTGCTGATGATCATCGGCAATGGGGTCGCAGCCCACACGATCACGTTCACGGGAGGACTGTCCGGCGCGGGCACCTCGTATGACGTGATCACGACCAACTCGGCGGCTCCGATTGCTCTGCAAGCAGTCGCAGCCAACGGCCTGTGGAACTCGTTTGTGGCGACTCCGATGTCGGGGACGGTCACGAACATCACAGGCGGCGTAGCGTAATAACACGTAGGGGGGGGTCGTCTTGCACGCGGCCCCCTCCGCTTTTCCACGAGGCATACATGGCGATTGTCCACAATCCTGAGAGCGATTACTCCCGAGAGAACGAACGCTGGAATACCACGAAACAGCACGGCGGTTTTAACGCAAACGGATTTGAAGAGTATCCGTTGATGGTGTTCAAGGCGTTTGAACGAGACAACGGGAAGGTGATGTGCGGCGATCCGCTTGCGACAGTGGGTGATGCGGAAGGGGAAGCGTTTTCCCGTTCGTGTCAACTCGTGGTGCGAAACGACGAAGAGCGAGACAAGGCCGTGAAGGCTGGATGGTCTTTTGGTCCAGACACGGCTATTGAGAAGTACGAACACGACATGCGGTCGATTGCCGAGATTACCGCCCAGCGACACTTTGCTGAGCAGGGCAGCAGCGATCTCGCAAAAGCCGAAGCCAAACAGGCGGATGACGCGACCCATCGGCAGGTGCCGGAAGTGCCGGAGAAGCGGAAGCGCGGTCGTCCACGCAAAACAGGGGTATAGCACATGGCCCAAGCCAGCGGCACGTACAACAAGTCGGTCGTCATCACGAAGAGCGATACCGTCAATTTTGACGGCAGCACGTATAGCGCGAGTGCCTCAACCAAGGCGATTCCGGCTGATGCCCTCTTCGTGGGAGGTGCTGGTGTAGTGGTGGCGATCTTCGAGAACGGGAGTTCTGCGCCCTTTACAGTGCTTGCCGGCACGGTGCTGCCCTTGAAGTGTATTCGGGTGAACAGCACGAGTACGACAGCGACGTTGATGAATGCCTTGTATCAGGTCTAATCATGACCGTCAGCGAACTGATCACCGCAAGCCTGCAAGACCTGCGCGTGTTGCAGGTGGGAGAGACCGCATCAGCGAATGACGCGGCCTACGGACTGTCTCGGCTCAATGACTGGATCGACAGCCTCGCGACTGAGGGGCTGACGGTTTATAGTCGTGCGCGGACGATCTGGACGATCTCGACCGCGAGCAGTTACACCATTGGGACCGGTGGAGTCATTAACTGTGCGCGACCCACGGGTCCGACAGCGATTGACAACGTCGGGTTCCAAGACACGTCCGTCACGCCGACGATTGAATACAACCTTGGCCCTCCGCTGACTGAGGATGCCTATGACGGCATTCCTCAGAAGGCGTTGACCTCGGTCTATCCGCAGTCGGTCTATTACAACCCGACCTACGCATCTGGCCTGGGATTGATTTATCTCTGGCCGATCCCCACAAGCACCACGTTGCAGGGGGTCATTTACACGCTCGTGCCGGTGAGTGAATTCTCAGCGATCAGCGACACGATTGCGCTGCCGCCTGGGTATCGCCGGTTCCTGCGGACCAATCTCGCCAAAGAACTCGCCAGTGCGTTCGACTCACCACTGACCCCTGACCTCCAACAAGCCGCCGCAGAGAGCAAGGGCGACATCAAGCGGGCGAACGAGCGGCTCAGCGATATGTCGTGTGGGGTCTCGGGATTGATCTTTGGAGGGGCTGGACCGCACTACAACATCTACAGTGACACGTAATGGCCCAGTATCCAGGTTTCATCTACGGGTCGAACGAGGACCAGAGTCCGTGGGCTGACTGCGAACGTACGGTCAACTGGTATCCAGAGCAGTCGCAGGCGTCGGCATCGCCCCATAGTGCGGCCCTCTATCCGTGCCCAGGCTACGAAGCGTATGTCACCGTCAATGACCTGAATTGTCGCGCCTTGTTCGCGATGGCGGGGCGGTGTTATTCCGTCGTGGGTCCGCACGTCTACCAGATTTACGAGACAAACTCAGCGGCGGTCGTCACGAGTGGCACGGTCGTCAACGACCCGAATCCAGCCTCGATTGCGAGCAACGGAGACGCAGGCGGTCAGCTCCTCATTGGATCGGGTGGTAACGCCTACCTGCTCACCATCGCAAGCAATACGCTCAGCGCCAGCATCGGCACCCTCGCCGGCAAATGCACCATGGTCGGCATGATTGATGGGTATTTCCTGTCCTTCGACTCAGCCGCCTCGAAATTCTACATTTCCGCCCTGAACAACGGCGCGAGCTGGGACGCCACGCAGTATGCCCAGCGCAGCATTGCCCCAGACCCCTGGAAAGCGATGGTCGTGGACGGCAACCGGCAGATTTGGCTGATTGGTGAGCAGACGGGCGAGGTCTGGTATGACGCCGGGACCAGCCCGTTCCCGTTCGCGCCTGTGCCGGGGTCAGTGTTCGGCTATGGCACGCCTGCGCCGTATTCGGTCAAGTTGGCTGACGACACGATGATCTGGCTCTCACAGACGGCAGAGGGGGCCGGGGTCGTGGTGGCGGCGACCGGGCTAGAACCACAGCGCATCAGTTCCTACGCTATCGAGACAGCCATCGCCGGGTATGCCCGCACGAGCACCATCACGGATGCCGAGGCCGTCGTCTACAGCGACCAGGGCCACACGTTCTACTGCCTCACGTTCCCCAGCGCGAATGCGACGTGGGTGTTCGACCTTGCGACGGGGTTGTGGCACGAGCGGGGTATCTGGGACAGTAGCGCCGGGGACTACGACCTGTGGGGTCCACGCAGCCACTGTTATGCGTTCGGACAGCATCTGGTGGGTGACCGCACCTCGGGCCTGATCTGCACGATGGACACGGATTACACCACTGAGTGCAATGGGGACGTGATTCGCCGCGTGCGTGTCCCTCCGCCGTTGTGGCTTGGTCAGGGACGGCGGCTCTTCGTCTCGCGCCTGACCGTGCTGTTGGAGCCAGGACTGGGCACTGCGACAGGCCAAGGCGTGGACCCACAGATGATGATGCGGACCTCGACGGATCTGAAGCGGTGGAGCGCCACACAATTGGCCTCTGCGGGCAAACAAGGCGAGTTTAATACACGAGTCTACTGGACACGCCTCGCAAGCTCTGACCGCGTCTGGGTGCCTGAACTGTCGGTCGCAGACCCGATCCCGTGGCGTCTCGTCGGCGCGAATGTCGAGGGTCGGAATATCCAGGGTCCGAGAGGATGACACATGGAGCAACTCGCACCGACGCCGGCCATCGTGGTCGAGCAGAACGTGACGAATGGACGGATTTCGGGACGGATTACGCTGCTGATGCGCTATTGGCTGCTCGCGCTGGCCGACCGGATCAATGCGACGACACACGTTTTGGCGAGCGCAAAGGCGTCCACACAAGCGGCGTCGATCAGCACCACGAGCTTCCCGATCCTGTCGGTGTCACCGGGGCTGTATCGTCTCTCGATGTCGGCACGAATCTCACGGGCGGCGACCACCAGCTCCTCCCTGATCGTGACGTTCGGCTGGACCTCCGGGGGAGTGAGTTGCACCACGGCGAGTCCCGCGATGACCGGCAACACGACCGCGACGGTGTCGAGCCTGACAGTCCTGGCCCGCGTGGACGAGGCGACCGCGATCACCTATGCGACGACGTATGCCAGTGCGGGGGGCACGACGATGCAATACAGCCTGGACGTGTCTTGCGAACAGGTCGCGTGATTCGACCGGACATCCTCACGGTTCCTGAGTTTCGTGCTGGATCGATAATGCGCCGGACATGCGAGCCAGAAGACCTGAACCGCATTGCAAACGATCCAGAGGTTCGACCCTGGCTTGGGGGTGATGGACCGTTGGACTTCTCAACGGCGCTTGAAAACATCGACAACGTCGCCCTGGTGTCTGACGCTGGAGGGTTCGTCGGATTCGACCACGGCGCTGGCCGGTACGAGGTGCATTCTCTATTCTCTCCATCGCGACCGCGTCAATCAGCTGTTCACGCCATGCGAGATGCAGTCGTCTATATGTTCACATCGACGCCCTGTGTGGAACTGATCACGAAAGTGCCAACAGACAACCGAGCAGCACTCGGGCTTGCACGAATCGCAGGGTTTCAGAAGCGATTTGACGGCACCCGCAACTGGAGCCGAGATGTCGAGAAACAGATAGGGTTCTACGGACTCAATCTGGACGCATGGGTATTGAGATCACGGGACGCCTTTCGACTGGGTCAATGGTTTCATACGGCGCTGGAGACACTGAAAACAGCTTCGCAATCTGCCGCCCATCCAGAAGATAAGGTACATGACCACATGGTTGGTGCGACTATCGCGATGCTCCAATCTGGCCTGTTATGGAAAGCCGTCTCCTTCTATAACCACTGGGCATCATGGGCCGGTTATGAATCTATCGACGTATTGAGCGAAAAACCCTTGGTCGTGGAATTTGACCACATGAGGATAGAGATTATGTCCGGCAGAATAGAGGTATTGTCATGCCAATAGGTACTGCTATATCTGGAATAGCTACTGGAGTAGGCATGCTTGGATCAGCCAAGATGCAGAGCGGTGCTGCCGGTCGAGGAGCACAACTCCAGACTGATGCGGCCAATCGGGCGGCTGAATTGCAGCGTCAGACAGCCGAGGACCAACTGGCCTACACGCGGAACCAAGCCCGCATCGACCGGGAGTCCAAGCAGTGGGCGGATCGACAGAACTACGGATTGTCCCGAGCGCAGGGCATGAATGATTTCTATCGATTCGGAGACAATGCGTTCAACACGCGAGCGTCCGAATTGTCACGGGGCCGTAGCGCAGACAAACGGTATGGGGCGAACCAGCGCCAATACAACGTGATGCGTCAGATGATGGGGATGCCCAACAAGGCGTTGTCGGCGTACGTCGAGCCAGATGCGTTGCGACTCACTGCGCCGGTCGTGCCCGACTATGTGGAAGACCCCACGGACTTTACTGATCCGAATGACCCCGCGAACCGGCTGGTCTGACGAAAGCGTCGGGAGAAGACATATGGCTTATGAGAATTGGGAGTATTCTAGGGCGCTCAATGATGGGGAAAACATTAGACGGGCCTATCTTGGGTACCTTGGGCGTGCGCCGAGCCAAGAAGAAATAGATGCGTATCTTGCGAATAGCATAGATGTGCCATCTGACATTAAAGATATTGCCAACTCAAATGAGGCCCAGTTATACCGATTGCGGCCACCCGATGGATCAGTTCCATCTACTCCAGCCGGACCATCCGGTCGCACCGGTCAGGCACCTGGAGGCTTCGACCAGACCAAGTGGGAATCTGACCACGACAGCATGAAGTATGCAGCCGGCGGATTTCTGGCTGGGCTAACTAAGCCGTCAGAAATCAAGGCCATGGTTGAGAGTGAGGCGTTTCAAGACCGATTCGGCGGCGCGACCTTCGACGGAAAAGACAAGATCAATTTCAACGGAATCGAAAGCGATGGCGTCCCGGTCTACGAAGTTGACGTGCTGATGCGTGCGGATCAAGCGGGTGACACCTCCGGGGGGTTCTGGTGGGGTGCCGGTTCGGGCGATAGTGTGTCATCTCCAGATCCGGGAGACGAGATTCCTGACACTGGCGTTAGCGGGGATGGTGACATAGTCCCCTCCCAGAACCCTTTGTCAGCTCCCGTTCTGGCCCCGCCACCGAATACCTTTGGCATGGGTCCAGGTGGCGGTGGCGGCACGATGGGGAATATGATCACCCCCTACAACCCGCTTGCGGCGTATAGCCCAGAAACCTATGTCCCACCAGATCCGTATCGTCCGCCGTCCTATGCGGCTGCCACCCCGTATCAGCCTGGAACGTATGATGCCGCCGTTCCGTTTTCGCGTGATGAATACGTCGCGGCCACCCCGTTTGAGGCTCCGACCGCTGCGGACATGGCGGCAGACCCGTCCTATCAATTCCGGCTACAACAGGGGCAGGATGCCCTGGAACGAAGCGGGGCTGCACGCGGTGTGACGAATACCGGCGGCACGCTCAAGGACATCCTCGACTACGGACAGAACGCGGCGTCCCAGGAATATGGGAACGTCTATGGCCGGATGCGAGACACCTACGACGCCAACGAGCGAAACCGGTTCAATGCCTATCAGGCGAATTACGGGAACGCGATGGACGCCTACGGGATGAACGAACGGAACCGATTCGGCGCATTTGGCGAGAATGAAAGGAACCGCGCTGGGGCCTACAACACCAATGAGGCCAACCGTGCGTCGGGGTTCGACAGGAACGTGCGTAATGCAGAGACCGCCTATAACACCAATGCGGAGAACCGCTATCAAGCGTATACGACCAACGAAATGGCTCGGCTCAATGAGAACCAAACGGCTGAGCAACGACGCGCTGGTGCCTACAACACGAACCTCAATGCGTATCAGAACCAGCAGAACTACGGACTGCGAGCGCAGGGACAACAATTCGATCAGGACTTCCGCAACTGGAACACGCAGTGGAACCAGCAGCGGATGAATCAGAACGATAGGTTCAACCAGATGTACCAACTTGGTGGAGCACAGTAATGCCGTTTAGGTATACGCCCAACCAGAACCGCTACGTCGGATCCATTGCCGACCTGATGGGTCGTGGGAATGACGCGGAAGCCCAAGCCCTGATCGCCTCGGCCAATGCCCAGGCCCGAGCCGCCCAGGCCAGCGGACAGGCGTGGGGCGGGGCCGTGCAGGGCATTGGCAATACCATCGCGGCGATACCGGGGCAGATGCAGGCGCAGCAGGACCGGGACCGTGTCATGGAAGAACGCGAACGGGCAGATCAATCCAGGGCAATGAAGGCGGATATTTTCAATACAGCCCCAGGGCACACAATCGGCCCGACTATCGCTGACGGG